>ERZ773057.7-NODE-7-length-146205-cov-19.844885_pt1 | contig 146205 bp, 145 predicted proteins | sample MGYA00580629_ERZ773057 | MGnify/ENA primary metagenome ERZ773057 (study PRJEB29015, sample SAMEA2738143) | human oral metagenome | biome: human oral; feature: human-associated habitat; material: saliva | place: China | collected 2163 ...
GAAACGGAGCAAAGATGAATGAAAAACACCTCTAAGAAGAGGATAATGTAAGAAATAAACGAAGGAGTTAGACTCATGTCAGGATTTTATACCGAAGCAGACTATGAGAATTCGATAATCGAATTATTCCAGAACATGGGATACAGGTATGTCTACGCGCCGGATTTAGAGCGTGACTTCCGTAGTCCTCTATATGAAGAAGAGTTGGTATCAGCGCTGCACAGGCTGAATCCGAAAATGCCGGAGGATGCTATTACGGACGCGCTGTTCAAGTTGAAGAATTTTGAAAATGCTGAATTTGTCCAGAAAAATGAACTTTTTATGGATTATCTTCAGCATGGGATCGAAGTCCGGTATTTCGTTAAGAGCGAGGAGCGCTCCGGCCTCGTCTATATTGTCGACTATAAAAATTCTCAAAATAACTCCTTTGTCGTAGCAAACCAGTGGACTTTTATTGAAAACAGCAATAAGCGCCCGGATGTACTTCTGTTCCTGAATGGTCTGCCGGTCGTGCTTATTGAGCTGAAGTCGCCATCTCGTGAGGAAACAGATGCTTCCGAGGGTTATATGCAGATTAGAAATTATATGCAGGAAATCCCCTCAATGTTTATCTATAATTGCATCTGCGTCATCAGCGATCATTTGACCAGCAAGGCCGGAACCATCACTTCCGGTGAGGATCGCTTCATGGAATGGAAAACAAAAGACGGCAGTTATGAAAATACGCAATACGCTCAGTTTGATACGTTCTTTGAGGGAATGTTTGAAAAAGAGCGACTGCTGGATATCATCAAAAACTTCATCTGCTTCTCCAATGAGGGATTGAAGAAGTTTAAGATTCTGGCTGGCTATCATCAGTATTTTGCAGTCCGAAAGGCTATCGAATCTACAAAGAACGCAACAGTAACTGATGGTAAAGGTGGCGTATTCTGGCATACACAGGGCAGCGGGAAATCTCTGTCTATGGTCTTTTATGCACACCTTCTGCAGGAAGCGCTGGATAGCCCAACTATCGTTGTAATTACAGACCGTAACGATCTTGATGATCAGCTTTACGGACAGTTTGCTAAGTGCAAAGATTTTCTGCGTCAGGAACCGGTGCATGCTGCCTGTAAGAAATTGACAGAGACTTCAGGTAAGAATGATATAGGTTTGAAGGACTGGCTGGACGGTAGGCAGGCAAACGGCATTATTTTTACGACGATGCAGAAGTTTGAAGAATCATCAGAGCCGCTTTCAGAGCGCCGTAACATCATCGTTATGGCTGATGAGGCGCATCGTAGCCAGTATGGATTGAAGGAAAAAGTTGACGCCAAGACCGGCGAGATAAAGGTCGGAACGGCACGTATTATTCGTGACAGCCTTCCTAATGCTACATATATTGGGTTTACCGGAACACCTATAGCTGCAAAGGATAGAAATACCCGTGAGGTTTTCGGCGACTATATCGATATTTATGACATGACGCAGGCCGTAGAGGACGGCGCTACGAGACCGGTCTATTACGAAAGCCGTGTTATTAAGCTGAAATTTGATGAGGCCACTCTTCATTTAATCGATCAGGAATACGACATCATGGCGAATAATGCCGATCCGGAAGTGGTGGAAAAAAGCAAGAAGGAGCTTAGTCAGATGGAGGCTGTCCTTGGGAATGATGCCACGATAGATTCGCTGGTGGGTGATATTCTTGATCACTACGAGAATTACCGAGCTGATCTCCTGACAGGGAAAGCAATGATTGTGGCATATTCCCGTGCAATTGCTATGAAAATTTATAACCGTATTCTTGAACTGCGTCCAAGCTGGAAAGAAAAGGTCAAGGTCGTCATGACCGAGAGCAATAAAGATCCAGAAACATGGCGTGCTATTATCGGAAATAAGCGCCGCAGGGATGAACTCGCTAAGGAATTCAAGGACAATAATAGTGAGATGAAGATCGCCATAGTCGTTGATATGTGGCTGACCGGATTTGATGTTCCTTCTCTTGCAACGATGTATGTCTATAAGCCGATGCAGGGCTATAACCTAATGCAGGCCATTGCCCGCGTCAATCGTGTCTTTCGGGATAAAGAAGGTGGCTTGATCGTTGACTACGTTGGCATTGCGTCAGCGCTCCGTCAGGCCATGAATGACTATACAGCGCGTGATAAAAAGAACTATGGTGATACCGATATCGACAAAGTAGCTTATCCGAAGTTCCTTGAGAAACTCTCCATTTGCCATGATCTGTTCCACGGATATGACTATTCCAAGTTTACAAATGGCACCGATCTTGAGCGATCGAAAGCTATCACCGGCGCTGTTAACTTCATTGTAGGCACTGATAAGGAAAGAGAACGCGAGGACTTCATCAAAGGGGCACTGTTGCTGCGTCAGGCTTTGTCGCTCTGCTCTTCATTGGTGGAACGCGACCTGCGAGTGGAAGCCGCATTCTTTGAGTCTGTCCGCGTGCTGGTAATGCGACTAATGAATCAGGGCGAGGGTAAGAAGATATCTCTGCCGGAAATGAACGCTCGTATCAATGAACTTTTGAAATCCAGCATTAAGAGCGATGGTGTTATTAATTTGTTCTCTGATGTTAAAGAAGAATTCTCCCTGTTTGATCCTAAATTCCTTGAGGAAATCTCAAAGATGAAGGAGAAGAATCTGGCTGTCGAGCTTCTGAAAAAGCTAATAGCGGAGCAGGTGCAGATATACAGACGCACAAATGTGGTGAAGTCCGAGAAATTCAGTGAAATTATCCAGGGCGTCATGAACCGGTACCTGAACGGAATGCTTACAAATGAGGAAGTAATCGAAGAACTTTTGAAAATGGCACAGCAGATTCGTGATGCACATGAAGCCGGGGATGAGCTTGGCCTCTCTGAAGATGAACTGGCATTCTATGATGCCCTTACTAAGCCGCAGGCGATTAAGGACTTCTATAAAAATGATGAGTTGATTGCTATAACAAAAGAACTCACAGAGACACTCCGAAAGAATCGGTCTGTCGATTGGCAGAAGCGTGATTCAGCGCGTGCCAAGATGCGCATGATGATTAAGAGGCTCCTTAAGAAACATAAATACCCGCCGGAGGGCATGGATGACGCTGTTGTTACTGTAATGCTTCAGTGCGAGCTCTGGACGGACAACAATGATATGGAGAATCGGGTAGTTAACTATAGTGAGGTACTGAAAGAGAGTAAAAATCAGGACTTGATGATGGTTGCCGAAGACAGAGAAACTTATAACAATAATAAGTGCTGATACAGCTGATATAACGAAAAGAAGATGTTGTGGTTTCTGGCGGCTTTCGAATAGAGTTTCCTGATAATCAAAAGGCAAAAATGAAATGGAGAAATAATTATGAGTTTAAACGTAATAAGACATGATAACATTATCCCTTTAATAACGCGTCAAAGCATAGCAAGCAGATATCATACGGTTACGAAAGCTATAAATCAAGAGTTTTGGAATTCTACGAGTGAAACCACACACAGTCTCTATGTTGGTTCTTATGGAAGAAACACAGCAATAAATACAAGTGACATAGATATACTTATTGAAATTCCGGAAGATGAATATAATCGGTACTCATATTCTAAAGGGAATGGACAATCTCGACTTTTGCAGGCTGTGAAGAATGCGATTGAAACTCCCTATTCAAGAAGTGATATTAGGGCAGACGGTCAGGTTATTAAAATTGCATTTTCTGATGGGATGAAATTTGAAGTGTTACCAGCATTTCCACAGACAAGTTGGGGCGGTAGTGTTTCATACAAATATCCAGATACGAATATGGGAGGAAACTGGAGAACAACAGATCCTAAGTCTGAGCAAAAAGCAATGAAGGAAAAGAACAGCTCATCTAATGGGTTGTTGTGTGCTACTTGTAAGCACATAAGAACGATCAGAGATGATTCTTATTCGAGCTATCATCTGTCAGGAATTTTAATTGATTCCTTTGTATATGTTGCGATGGGAGGATGGCATTTTACGGATGGAGATAGCAATTCATCAAGCCAACCAAGATCGTATGAACAGGCATTGCTTGATTATTATAATCATATTTCATGCAACGGAATATTTGCGCCAAGTCTATCTGCTCCCGGAAGTAGAATGTCGATTGATACTACAAAGGGATGGGAAGTCCTCGGCAAGATCCTAAATAAAATGGTATAGGGCAGAGTAAAATGGAAAGTGATAAAAGCTATAGGGCACGATTGAAAAATCAAATAAAGGATGCTTGTGGAAAAGTTATATACACATATACTGCGCATCACAAATTAGCTGATCGACTTGAGAAAGAAAATAAGTATGTGAAGAATGCACAGATTATATTGACCGCACTTTCTTCTTGCGGATTTTTTGCCAGCATTATAATAAACAAGGTCATATTGACATGGGTAGGTGGAATTGCTGCTGTATTGTCTTTGTGCCTAAATCTATATGCCAAGGAATATAAGATTCAAAATGAAGTAAGCCAGCATCGAAATGCAGCAAATGTGTTGTGGGGTATTCGAGAAGAGTATGTTTCCTTATTAGTTGATTTTGAAGTGCTTGAAGATAGTGAGATACAAAAAAAGAGAGATGTTCTTTGTAATAAAGTTTCAGAAGTCAATAATAATTATCCTGCAACTGATAAGGAAAGCTACAGGGCTGCGCAGAAGGCTTTGCAAAAGGAAGAAGAACAGACTTTTAAGGAGAACGAGGTTGATTCCATTTTGCCTAATGGAATTGATAAGTGAATAATCGAAAGGGGTGAGTTATATGATACTCCCTGAAAAATTGATGAAATTAATTTGTCGGGGTGAAGGACTGACCGTCGAATTCAAAAAATCGACTACGGATATCACGAAAGATGTCTATGATACTGTTTGCTCTTTTTCTAATCGAGATGGCGGTCATATTTTCTTTGGCGTAAAAGATAACGGCACAATTCTCGGTGTTGATAAAGACTATGTCGAGCAGATGAAGAAAAATTTTGTTACGACGATCAACAATGAGAGCAAAATGTATCCGCCGCTATATCTGACTCCAGAGGAATATGAGATCGATGGGCGTACTGTTCTTTATGTCTATGTCCCGGTTGGAAAAACCGTTTACCGCAATGTAGGCAGAATGTTTGATCGCAATAATGAGTCTGACATCGATATTACAGATAATGCGGACATGGTTTTCAACCTTTATGCCCGTAAGCAAAGCACTTATTTTGTGAATAAGGTCTACCCTGCCATCCCGGTTTCCAGCCTTCGTCATGATCTTATGGATCGGGCAAGGAGAATGACAAGAGTGAATACTGAGCACCATCCTTGGGTTGACATGACAGATGAGGAGATGCTCAGAAGCTGCGGACTCATACTTGAAGATCCGGAAACGAATAAAGAGGGGATCACACTTGCGGCAATCTTACTCTTTGGTACGGATAACCGTATTATGTCTGTGCTGCCTCAGCATAAGACAGACGCTATTTTCAGAGTGTTCAATGTTGATCGTTATGATGACAGGGATGTGGTGATCACAAACTTGATTGAAAGCTATGATCGTCTGATGGAATTTGGAAAGAAGCATCTGAATGATGTTTTTACATTGGATGGCATCCAAAGGGTAAGTGCCAGAGATAAAATCCTGCGTGAGATTATCTCTAACCTGCTTATGCACCGTGATTTTTCCAGTGGATATGTACCGAAACTGGTCATTGAACGGGACAAAATTACAACAGAAAATGCAAATCTTGCGCATGGACACGGAAACCTGAATCTGAAAACATTCAGGCCATTTGCAAAGAATCCGCCGATTGCAAAAGTATTCCGCGAGATCGGCCTTGCTGACGAGCTTGGAAGCGGTATGCGCAACAGCTATAAATACACGAAAATGTACTCTGGTGGAGAACCTGTCTTTACAGAGGCAGATGTTTTTGCAACAGTGATTCCCCTTTCAGATGCGGCAACTGCCACGGTCGGGCCGACTGAAGAACTTGATCCAAGGGAACAAGATAGGGAGCAAGTAAAGGAACAAGTTAAGGAGCAAGTTACGATACAAGATCTCCTTCAATTTTGTATCGTTCCTCGTAGTCGGAAAGAAATGCAAGAATTTATGGGACTGACCGGTAGAAGAAACTTTTCTGAAAAATATATCAAGCCTTTGCTTAGTGCAGGAACAATAGAAATGACGATACCAGATAAGCCAAACAGCAGGAACCAAAAATATAAAAAAGTGAACATTGAAGATTGAAAAGCGACCATTGGAGACAGAAACCATATATCGAATAGAGGAAACCGGACATTCAATGAACAGTTTTGGTTTCACCAATAGGTATGTCGAGACGATGGGATTTCGGACTTATTTCCTCAGAGCGAAGTCTTGAAACGATCGTCAAATCTGCGGGTTTGCATATCATAGGTAGGAACATGGCCTTTGAACTGTTTCCGAGAACGTATAAGGGCAAAAATCGGTGTGTTTTCGGGCAAAAACACGCTTTGAGCAATTCCTGTGAACGAGCACGAATCTGGCTACACACTCGACATCAAGGTAAAGCAGTCGAGCCACGTTGAGGCGGTGGCTGCCCTTGGGTCCCAGTGCAAAACTATTTAACCGAGTTTGGGCTTTTGCCCCATAAATCGGTGACCTACTTGGTTGTCATCCCGTCGCTCAACATCAATGGCACCTCCGCAACAGATTTAATATGATACCTATAACTATAATTAAACTACAGTTCAATCCTTCTATTAGGTCAACTAGAATAAGGAAAAAGTCTCCCTAATTTACTAAGTTTATGCAGTAAATTAGGGGTTTTTTTTATACTGTTTATAGTATTTATCTGTCGTTCTCTCATATCTAGTGTAAAATCATAAATTATTTGGCGGGGAGTAAAAAATGACAAAGCAAGAATATTTGGAATGGGTTACAAATAATGGGGAGTTTTCATGTTCTGATAGAAAGTACAATGTAGGTTTATATTCCGCAGATTATGGTTTTTGGTTTTGTAATGCATATGACGACGAAGGTATCTTTGTAGAAATCCCGCAAGATGCATTTGTATGCAAGATGGAAGATGAAAGAACTTTTGAAAACGTACTCCCTGAATTGAATTCTGATCTATTGTAGGACCGATATGTATTATAGAAACACACAGCGGCCAATAGCTTAAGAAGGCTATCAATGGAGCAACACAGGAGCGGACACGGTACTAGTGGTCTCACAGCCAACCAAAAGGCTATCACATGAGCGTTTTGAACAAGGTGCTAGAAAATTATATCAACCGCATCAAAAGCGCATAGAGAGCGATTATTAGGAAAGTTTGGAAGCAAGCTAGTAAAATCTGGCGCTCCCATAGTTAATCATCTAAGAAATTACAATGCTGAAAAATCAAAAACCCGCTTAACGTTACCAGTTGTCAAAGAATTAGACCGAGTAACTGTTAGCGGGAATACATATGTAGTTGATGGCAAGCACGTATTTATTGATCATACCGCTGAAGAAAGAATGATTGCTGAAGTATTAGCTAGGCACTTAAAAGCAGAAGTTCATTTAATACCTCGTGTTTCTCATCCACCTAATGTGAGAACGCCTGATTATTTAATTAATGGTGATGGATATGATTTAAAAACACCATTGGGATCTGGAAAAAACACTGTATTTGACATAATTAAGCATGGTAAAGGACAGGCCAATAATTTTATTGTAAATATAGATAAAACGCCACTATCAAGAAAAGATGTATTAAAGCAAATTGACAGAGTTTTTACTAATACTCGAACTGATTTTGTTCATAAAGTTGTTGTTATTGAAAACGGAAAAGTAATAACAATAAAAAGAAGAACATAAAAAAAGAGCGCCCGCACCTCTTCCAGGACCCATAAGGGCCACGGGGGAAAAGGCCTTGCGCTCTTTTGTTACCTAAATTATAACATAGCTACAATAAATAAACAATATGCATGCCCCTTGGTGCTAATTGACCTTGGGGCAGTTTTTATGCCAATTTGAAGGAGAGCGGTTGGCATTTTTTAGTACAGGAGGTACAAACATGACATTAGCAGAGATTTATTCCGCATTGGAGACTAAGGAAAACGAAAACTGATATGATTAAGCATGGTAAAGGGCAGGCTCAAAGATTTGTTGTCAATATGGACAAAACTCAGCTATCTAAACTAGATGTGATGGGGCTGATAAATCGAGTATTTACTTCTAAATGGATAGCATTTGTGGAAGAGGTCCTTCTTATTAAGGATGGTACAGTTCTATTTACTAAAAACCACAAATAAAAAAAGAGCGCCCGCACCCCTTCCAGGACGGTTAAGTCCAACGAGGAAAGGGCCTTGCGCTCTCTTATTAATTAAATTGTAATACGGAGATGATAAATAAGCAATATGCTTGCCTCTTAGTGCTAAAAGGCTTAGTGACAAGCTTTGAGTGGTGAAGTTCATGAAAAACGATTACTTCGGAGATGATATTAGTAGATTAGAGATGTTTTTCTATTATTTTAGTTAACATTATAACCGAATAAGGTTGTAGAGTATTTAGAGTTAAGGAACGAGCTAAAATATCGAGGAAGAAAATAAAGAAGTGGCTACCCTTGGTAATCGTATCCATACAATTAGCGATTGAAATAATACGATTCCTTAACAAGTAGCCACAGGGGCCCGAAAGAGCTCCACTCTTCTTCTTTATTATATCAACAGACATTTATGATGACAATATTGTATTGGGTATAGGGGCGGCAGCCTTACTATTAGCCGTGGTTAACTTGTTCAGAGCACTGGGGGTGTTATAGTGAGTGCATTATTAGAAGTGATGACAACAAAGGAGGCAACAGAATTATGGGGGAAAAGCCATGTAACTGTCAAACATTTATGTACCGGGATCCAGGGGCGACCACCACGGTTGCAAGAAGGTACTGAATGTAGAAAATCAGGCGGGACATGGTTAGTGACTCGCCAAGGTATGGAACGGATTTATGGAAAGATAGATAAATAAGTTTTCGTACTAGTGGGGGCTCCTGAAAATACTATAGTTGGCAAGATGGAAGATGGAAGCCTTTTGAAGAAGTGCTTCCTGAGTTGAATTACAATCTATTGTAGGATAGATACGTATTATAGAGATATACAACGGCCAAAAGCTTACAAGGCTATCTATGGCGTAACATGGGTACGAATATGATACTTTGCTGAGTGTATTGCTCATATAGAAATAGCTAGAGTTTATCATGATGGAGCCCTGGTCAAGTATATGGAAGATGGTGATTCCCAAAGGATAAAGTCCCTATGTTATGGGCTCATCCGAATTGCATGTGTCACTTAAAGCCTGTGGCGGTATCACAGCTAATAAAAGGGCTGCCATATGAACGTTTTGAGCAAGGCGCTAGAGATAATATATATCAACCGAATCAAAAGTGCATAGAGAGCGATTGTTTGGAAAGTTTGGAGCCAAGGAGGTGCAAGCGGAGGGCCTGTCACTCAATACCTGAGAAATTATAGCGGATAGGCTATGGTGTCTAGGCTGACGCCTAGGATGCTAGAGGGTGAAGTACTCAAAGAGATATACGCAGATATCTTGGCTAAGGACTGGAGGCCGTTATATAAGCAGCGGAATATGTCGACTGTGCGCCACTTTTACAAGAAACATGGTATACTGTTATCAGATTATGCGTCGGCGCGCGTTACCGGGCAAAAGATAGGGCGGCGGAAGCAGCATGTTTCAGAAGCAGATGTCGCTAATGTGTGGGCTAAACCGCCTAATTTTAAAGAAAGTAACAACAGACTTATCAAGCATTACGACGGCGTTGTTTTGGTATATAATGCACACGATAATGTCGTCGTTTCTATTATTTCCAGCGATAAATGGAAGAAAGGATGGGTACGGGTATGACTGAAGGCCTAGGGCTTAGAGATATTACTAAGAAGCTTATTTCCGGGCAATACGACCCTTACGACTATTGCTTTCACGGTCTGGGAATGCTTGCGCATGAAACGGAGTCGGAACAAATAATGACGCCTGCTCAATATGAGCGTCTATGGGCGTCTGACTTTGAAGATTTATGTTATGACTTTGAGGAGAATATGGATGCTGCGGAAACCGAGGCGGAAAAAGCCACGCTGACTAAAGCTTTTGTGTTTAACATAAAAATTATATACGAAACCATCATGATATAAATCAGATAATCGCTTACATAATGTAGGCGGTTTTTTAGTGCAACAAAATAGCATACCCCTTGGTGCTAATTGACCTTGGGGAATTTCCCAAATTACATGTGCCACTTAAAGACTGTGGTGGTATCATAGCTAATAAAAGGGCTGCCACATGAACGTTTTGAGCAAGGCGCTAGTGGGACATATCAATAGAATCAAAAGTATATAGAGAGCGTTTGTTTGGAAGATTTATCAACAAATTAGTAGAAGTAGGTCCTCCTATCACCAATCATCTAGGGAATTATAATGGATGGCCGGTGCTTTCTAAGCTTGTGAAACAATATAGTATAGATGACAAATAGCAAAATGGGCAGGTGCTATTAATTCTGATGTATATTCTTTTGATATTTATTCGTATTACCATAGAAAAGCCGGGCTAAAGTATTTAAACTGAAACATGGGAGAAATAGGATATGAAAGTTAAGTATATCGGTGAAAGCTTTGGCGTTGATTCACTAACAAATGGGAAAATATATGAATGGATAGGAATAGAGGAACCATTTCTTCGTGTTATAGATGATTCTGAAGAGGATTATTTGTATGATATCCTTTCGCCTCATGACCTTAATAGTAACGCATATGGTAAATGGGAAATAATAGAGGATGATGAGAAAGTCTCTTTACAAGCTGCAATTGATAACTATAAACCTGTTGATTTTGGTAAGTTTGTAATGTTTGGTGAATAATAAATGCTAACCGCTTACATGATGTAAGCGGTTTTTTAATACAGCAAAATAGCATACCCTTGGTGCTAATTGATCTTGAGTGATTTTTAGTGCGTACCTGAAGGGGAGCGGCGAGCATTATTAGTTGACTAGTGTCTTCAATATGAAGTGAGTGAAGATTTATTCTGCATTGGAGAATGTCGAAAAAGGGAACAAATTCATTACAGTATCAAGGCAGAGCGCATCAAAGCTAATAATGATATACGAGGGAACAGGAGTTCCATAAAAGTGAAGACTACTACTGAATGGCTTATTGGCAAGCTTTATGTGGTGAAGTTCATGGAAAATCATTGCTTTGGAGATAGTAAAGGAGCGAACAAACTACAAAGAGGAGAAGTTATCGTTAAAATATTAGCGATATAGGTGTAAGAAAATTTCTCCATTTATGGTTTTATATGGAGGCGGTTAATACTGTACAAATAATATAAATGAGAAACCCCTAATGTACTACATAAATTAGTACATTAGGGGTCTATTTGAGTTAGTAGAGTTGACTTTATACCGCGTGTAAGGTATGTTTGAAAAATGAAGCCAATGAAAAATAAAATAGAGTTAGCAACAGCAATAATCGGATTGCTCAATACGATACTATTACTGATACTAACTCTTTGTAAATAAGAGAAGCGGCCATCAGAAATGGTGGCCCACCTTTTATCCCTTTATTAAGTATATCATTGGCAATCGATATGAATAATATGATTTGGGCGTCAGCTCTAATAATTTCAATTATTACTTTGTTAATTCTACTCTATAAGGTGGCGCTATAATGCTCAATGATGTAATGACTTTAGAAGAAGCGGCTGAATTGTGGGGAAAATCTACGGATTCACTTCGACAAGCCTGTATATCTAGGAATGGAACCCCACCGCGGTTTATTACGGGTGTTGAGGCTAACAGGTCTAAGAGAATATGGTTGGTAACCCGTCAGGGTATGGAACGGATTTATGGAAAGATAGATAAATAATTTTCTTACTCAATACTACACGTTGAGGCGGTGGCTTTGCTAGTCCAGTCGCTTAGTTACGCAGAAGAGTATAAGCAGTAGTTATAAGTGTTTTAGGTAGGAGTGTTTATTATGGGTATCGTCTTACAGATCCTAGGTATAGTTATCGCATTAATAGCAGTCACTGTAAGTTGGCAGATTGTGCGTAATACTCATCGGATTGCTTTTCATGGCGAGTCAGCTTGGCGCAAGGCCTTGTTTGATGCGATTGATAATCCGCATTGGTCTGATGGGGATTTAGAAAAGATTCGCAACCGGATGAATTTGAAAATTTTGGCCTTTTATGAACACCGACAATCTTCTAGTCAATTAGGTGGTGAGTCTTTTCAAGCTTTGCATAGAGAATTGGATCAGTTCCCAGAATTAGATAAGGGAGAAAAATTACTAGACCTGAGGATATTTTTTGAGATCGATCGGTTGCTCATACTCATGCAAGATTCTAAGCTTGAAAATTTACCCTATTCAGAGACAAAGACTTTGCGGCAATTGGTGCGGATGAAACTTAAAAATGACTGGCTTGTATTTAATGGACGGACCAAGGAGTTTAACAATGAAGAATCTATTGAAAAATGGCGGATTTAACTCTTCTGTTCTGTAGTAAGGCTGTATTTATTGGCCCATAAGGCCTATTACTATATTTTTTGTTAGGGAGATTCTATGAAACCCGTTTATGCATCTATCGTTAAAATCCTCATGCGGATTATGAACATAACTCTTTTCTTAGTAGGGATTGTCCTCTGTGGAGCTGTTGTGGATACCTTAATAAGTCTAGGGCATACGGCATGGCTAGGCTTTTTTAAGCATGGTGGCTTTTCTGACTTGATCGAAGAGCTCATCAACTTCTTCCTCTACTTCGAATTTTTGGCTCTTATTGTAAAGTACTTTAAGAATAACTACCACTTTCCCCTGGATTTCTTCCTCTACATAGGGATTACAGCAGTAGTAAGGCTTCTAATTGTATCCCATGAGACAGCTCTAGATACCATGACCTGGGCAGCAGCTATTTTAATATTGGTTATTAGTCTAGTTCTAGTAGAGAGATTTGTACATAATGAATGAGATCCTATTGGTCTTTGGATGATACTTCCACTACTAGAACATACCAGGACGGCCTCTTTAGGAGGTCGTTTTTTGTTTGCTTTTATCTGATAAGTCGTATGTACCTGTCTTAACCTTATTTAGGTCATGGATACATAAAAAATAGGAATAGTCTGATTAGAGGTATAAAGGCAAATTTTGTTGTATTCTATAAGTGTGATAGGTGTCACTTTTATAGGCTTTAGATGAGGTTATCTCTATCCTGGATTTTGCTTACTTGTGATTACCTGTATCTGTGCTCTTATGTAAAAGCATTAAGCTTAGGAGGTTGCCATGGAAATTCCAATTCGTTATGGTAAGGATGAAGTTATCAATCTAAAGTTGGACCAAAAGAATTTGTTGGGTATTTTTAATCCTAATCAAGTGGAAAAAAAGGATGAGGAAACATTAATTAAGGAAGCCTTAGCCCATCCAGTGCAACAAAAATCCTTTGATGATTTTATCGCTGGTGATGATCCACTGGTTATCATTGTTAATGATGGGACTCGTCCTACACCTACGGCTAAAATCTTGAAGGAAATTTACCCTAAGATTAGAGACCGCAAAAAAACATTTATTATAGCTACCGGCTGTCACAGGGTGGGGAACTTGGAAGAATATCATATGATCTTCTCCAAGGAAATCTACGAAGAAATCGCTGCTAAGGACGAACTTCATAACCACGATGCTAAAAATGACCCTATGACCTACTTGGGGGCTAGTGCCAATGGAACGGAAATGTACCTTAATTCTATCGTAGCAGAGGCTAAGAAGGTTGTTGTTATCGGTTCTGTGGAACCCCATTACTTTGCCGGTTATACAGGCGGTCGTAAAGCCTTTTTGCCAGGGGTAGCTAAGTATGAAACCATCGAACAAAACCATAAACTAGCCTTGTCTCATAAGGCGCAAGCCTTGGCCCTCGCAGGGAATCCAGTTCATGAAGATATGATCGATGCGATGAAAGTTCTCAAGGATATTGACGTATTCTCCATCCAAACTGTATTAGATAGTGAACATGGGGTATACTTCGTTTCTTGTGGGGACCTCTTTGCTAGCTTTGATCAATGCGTAGAAAAGGCCGATGAGGTATTCTGTGTAACCATTCCTAAAAAAGCGGATATCGTTATTTCTGTAGCTCCATATCCTATGGATGTTGACCTCTACCAGGCTCAAAAAGCCTTGGATAATGGTAAATTAGCCTTGGCCCAGGATGGCATCCTCATCATGGTAGCTAAATGCCGCACAGGAATCGGACCTAAACCATTCTTTAAGCTCATGGCATCCGCTCCAACTGGAGAAGAAGTTTTGAAAAAGATTGATCAAGAATTCCATTTGGGTTACCACAAGGCGGCTAAGATGGCAGAAATTTCCCTATGGGCACAAACTTGGGCCGTATCTGACTTGTCCGATGAAGATATGAAAGCTGTTCATCTCAAACCATATCATGATTTACAAGAGGCTTTGGATGAAGCCCTAGCTGAAAAAGGGCCAGATGCATCCGTAGTTATCTTGCCATTTGGCTCTATGTCCGTTCCTAAGGAGGCTTAAGTGTGAAAACCCTTTTCTACGACTGTAAAAGAGGCATAAGTGGGGATATGAATATAGGAGCCATGTTGGACTTAGGGGTAGATTTTTCTTATCTAGAATCCCAATTGGCTAGATTAGGTCTTGATCATGAGTATAACCTGACCTGTCAGGAAGTTTTGAAAGCTGGCATCCGGGCTACTCAATTTGATGTAATTCTGAAAGAACATCATGACCAAAATCAAGCTAGCAGTCATCATGGCCGCCATTTTAGGGATATCGAAAAGATTATTAGGGAATCCAGCCTCTCGGACTTTGTTGTAGATAAGGCCTTAGAAATATTTGCCCTTATAGCTCAGGCGGAGGGGCATGTACATGGTAAGGACCCTCTAGAAGTCCACTTCCATGAGGTTGGTGCTATTGATTCTATCGTGGATATTGTAGGTGCCTGTATTTGTTATGAAGCCTTAGGTAAGCCAAAGATCGTGGCTACGCCAGTTGCCCTAGGTGGTGGCAGTGTGACCTGTGCCCATGGGACCCTTCCTGTGCCTGCACCAGCTGTTGTAGAACTAGCGAAGGGCCTGCCAGTGACGCTAGGAGGCGCTGATTTTGAACAAACTACGCCAACTGGTATGGCAATTATTAAGTGTTTAGCTAGTGATTTTGTGGACACCTTTTCGGGGCGTATTGATAGGGTGGCTTATGGTGCTGGTAAGAAAGAAGCTAACTTCCCTAATGCCCTCCGGGTCATGGCCTGCCAAGAGGTCTTAGGTCATAGAACTAGTAAGGTGAGCCAACAGTATATGGTGGAAACTAATATTGATGACATGGACGGAGAGTCCCTATCCTTTGCTTGCCAAGAACTACTCAAAGCAGGGGCACTAGATGTTTTTACCACAGCCATTGGTATGAAGAAAGGACGACCTGCTTGTAAACTCAGTCTTCTTTGTAGGAAAGAGGACTTAGAATGTTTAGAAAGGTTGGTCTTTGTTCATACGACCGCCATTGGCCTACGGACTTATGAGGTGAAAAAGCGGGAGTTAAAAAGAGAATTTCAAAGGATAGAAACCATATATGGTCCTATAGGGCTTAAGGTGACTTATCTAGATGAGACGCCGCTTAGGGTGAAGGCGGAATTTGATGATTGTCGAGCCAGTGCCTTAGCTCATGGTGTAAGCTTACAAGCAGTGAGAGACGAAGCGATAGAGACATGGAAGCAATTGAAGAAGTAAAAAAGGGCATAGAAGGATTAAAAAATTTAGCCGTAGCCTTTTCGGGAGGAGTGGACTCCTCCTTATTGGTTTATCTAGCCCATCAGATCTTAAGGGATAAGATGGTGGCGATGACTATGCGATCCCCTTATATTTCTGGGCGGGAGGTTAGAGAGGCAATCGAATTTGCCAAGACCTATGGTATTCCTCATGAAATCATTGATGTGACCGTGGATGATGCGGTCAAGACCAATCCAGAGGACCGCTGTTACCTGTGTAAGAAGGCTGTTTTTACTAAGCTTATAGAAGTGGGAAAGCAAATGGGTTTTTCTCACTTTGCTGATGGTACAAATCATGATGATTTAGGAGAGTATCGTCCTGGCCTTAGAGCCTTGAAGGAATTGGGAGTTATTTCTCCTCTTACAGTTCTGAGGAAGAATCAAATACGGTATTATTCTAAAGAGTTGGGCCTGCCTACAGGGGATAAACCCTCTTATGCCTGCCTTTTGACTCGTTTGCCACACGACTATAAGTTTACCCAGGCTGATTTAGAGACCATAGAATGGGCGGAAAATCTCTTGATAGCCTATGGGTACGCTAATGTGAGGGGCCGTTATGATGGGGCTAATTTAAGGATTGAGTTGCCCTATGACTCAATGTCCGAGTTGTTGCAGGACCCTGCTTTCAAAGAGCTTATTAAAAGCTTGGACAGCCGTATAAAAGGGCAGATTAGCCTAGACCTAAGAGGATTGAGAAAGGATGTGTTGGCATGAGAGAAAGGGAGATTTGCCAACTCGTTGAGGCGATTCAAAAGCATGAGCTATCTAACGATCAAGCCTATCAAATCTTGAAGGACTATCCCTTCAAGGATATTGGTTGTGCTAAAGTTGATACCCAACGGGAAAGTCGAACAGGCTATCCAGAGGTCATCTTTGGTCAGGGTAAGAGCCCGGGAGAAATCTTATCCATTACTAAATGTATGGTAGAAGTGGGACAGAATATACTAATTACGCGGACCAATAGAGAGGTCTATGAGTTACTTAAAGAACGTCTAGGAGACATATCCATTTCTTATAATGATCGGGGGCATACCATTTCTATCTTGTTGACCGAGCCAGAAGAAACGGATTCGATGATTGCTATTGTATCCGCCGGTACAGCTGATAATGGGGTAGTAGAGGAAGCCTATGAGACAGCTCGTATTTTGGGTAACCGCGTGGAGAAGATTACTGATGTGGGCGTAGCTGGTATCCATCGCCTTTTCGCTAACTTAGACCGGATACGCCAGGCTAAGGTCATCATTGCGGTAGCCGGTATGGAAGGGGCTTTACCTAGTGTCGTGGCGGGTTTGGTGGCGGCGCCTGTTATTGCCGTCCCTACATCGGTAGGCTATGGGGCTAACTTGGGGGGGATTAGTGCCCTCTTGGGTATGCTTAATTCTTGTGCCAATGGAATTTCTGTAGTGAATATAGACAATGGTTTTGGAGCCGCCTATAATGCTAGCTTAATCAATCACTTATAGTCTCAATAGGGTCATTAAGAGTTTTCGGTTTAAGTTATTAGTTATTAAAATTTGAAAATAGAAAAAGCAAGTTAGCCAATTTGGTTAACTTGCTTTATTCATGTGGAAGGTATTGTTTTATATTGACAAAGTGAGAAGGGCATTGTAGGATAGGAACATGTTAAAAAGACAAATGTCCACTTGAAATAAACATTTAATGATGGATATAGTTTGTCTTTACATAATAGGTCCCAAGGGGGACATTTTTTTATACCTTCTTGATGAGAGGAGAAAGTCTATGGATGCAAACCTATTACAGCATATGAAACGAGCCAGGGATTGGCGAATTATCTTTCCCGTATTTCTGGTTTCTATTATCGCCTGTATAGATAGGGTAAACATCGCTTATGCTAAGTTGACCATGACCCAAGACTTGACTTGGATTACCCCAGAGGTCTTTGGCATGGGTGCGGGCATATTCTTTGTGGGTTACCTGATTTTTGAAATCCCAGGGTCTCTTGTGGCGGCCCATTTTTCTGCCACAAAATGGATTGCCCGTATCATGTTCACTTGGGGTCTCGTATCCATATTTATGGCTTTTGTGTCCACGGAGTTTGAATTCTACCTCTGTCGTTTCCTCTTGGGGGCCGCCGAGGCATCCCTGTATCCTGTTATTTATTCGGTCCTCTTCCCACGGTGGTTTACCGCAGCAGAACGGTCTAGGGCAACAAGCCTCATGTTGACATCCCTTCTCTTGTCCAATATCTTAGGGGCTCCCATTGCGGGGGTTCTCCTAGAATCATCCTTCTTCGGCCTGCATGGTTGGCAGGAGCTCTTTATATTAGAAGCAGTGCCAGCCCTTATCTTTGCCATCATCTTTTTCTTTGCTGTTAAGGATAGACCAGACCAAGTATCTTGGCTCTCCCAGGAAGAAAAGGATTATCTTACAGAAAACTATAAAAAAGAGAAGGAGGCCATGCACAAGGTGAAGCGCTACTCTGTTCGTAAGGCCTTCACTGATCCAAAGGTACTTAAGCTTTGTCTTATCTACTTCCTTTGGGTTGTAGGTTTCTGGGGCTTTTACTTCTGGATGCCAACAGTTCTCAAAGAATTATCGGGCCTTTCAACATCCCTCTTGGGAGGCGCTATCGCTATCCCTATGATGGCAGCCTTAGTAGTACAATTGATTATCTCTAAGACGTCTACTCTCACAGGGGATAAGGTTTGGCATGTAGCGGGGGCCTTGACAGTAGGGGCTGTAGGTCTTGCCTTATCGCCATTTGCCTCAAATTTGGTTCTAGCCCTTGTGCTCGTCTGTATGTCTGCTATTGGGATCCATGCAGCCATGGGCGTTTGGTGGACCATTCCAACTACCTTCTTAACAGGACCTGCAGCTGCAGGGTCCATTGCCCTTATCAACTCTTGCGGTAATGTGGGAGGCTGGGTTGGCCCTAACATGATGGCTTGGATTAAGGTTAACACAGGATCTTTTGATGTGGGGTATTATATTATGGGCGGTGCTATGCTATTAGCAGCTCTCTTGGTCCTCACCATTCAATATGGCTTTACTGGAAAAAAAGCCAAATAATAAGTTTATTAGACTTCCCTATATAATAAAAAAGAAGCCTTCTCTAAGGAGAAGGCTTCTTTTTTGCATGGGTACTTTTACTAGATTTCCTCTGCTTTAGCCATGTAAGACCGGATAAGTTCGCAAGATTTGTGGAAGAGTTCTTGCTCTTTATCGGTCATAGGGAGTTCAATGATAGCTTCTACGCCGTCTTTACCTAAGATAACAGGGGTGGAGGCATAGACATGATCTTCACCATAATGGCCATCCAAGGCAACAGAGCAAGGGAGAATTTTCTTTTCATCGTGCAAGATAGCACGAATTAATTCGACTGTAGCTGTAGCAATGCCGAATTCTGTAGACCCTTTGCCGTTGAGAACTACATAGCCTTGGTGTTTAACGGCTTCATTGAGGGCCTCTTCATCCAAAGGAGGGAAACGGTCTGGCATATCTTCTTGGAGTTGGTAAAGACTCTTGCCGCCTATCATGATGCGGGAGAAGGGAATCATAGAGGAGAAACCGTGTTCACCCATAGCATAGGCTTGGAGGGACTTAGGAGAGATATTGTACTTTTGGGATAAGAGCATTTGTAGACGAGCAGAATCCAAAGCTGTACCAGAAGAGATAATCTTGTGTTTTGGATAGTCCAAGTGCTTTTGCAAGTAAGCTGCTATGACATCAGCAGGGTTGGAGATGGAAATAATGATACCAGAGAAGCCTGACTTTTTAATACGAGGAATGATGTCCTTGCAGATATTGATGGTACCGGCTAACATATCTAAGCGGTCTTGCCCCTTTACAGGTAGTAGGCCAGAGGCGTTGACGATGATATCGCAGTCGCCCAAGTCCTCTACGGGAACAGCATAAGCTCTCACTTGATGAGGTAGATAGGATGTAGAATCCTTAATGTCCTCAGCTTGGGAAATAGCCTTATCTTTATCCACATCCGCTATATAGAGTTCATCTACTTGGCCTTGTGTGGCTAGGGAGAGTGCAACATGGGAGCCGACATGACCGGCCCCGATAATACCGATTTTTCGTAATTTAATAGACATAATTAGACCTCCTATATAGCTTGTATTATAGCACTAAATTTTCCTTATAAACCTGCATAGGACAATAAATTTGTATAGACTGATGTTATAAAATCCTTAGATTATGAGTGTATACTAGGGATTGAGTTGGTAGGAGCTCCACTAAGGTTCTTTATTTAAATATAGTATATACAATATGTGTTTTTTGCTATGACTATGGTAGGTGATTATATGGATTTTGTAACAAGCCTTATCTTGGTAGTTTTCTTTTTAGTTCTTTTGATTGCTCTAGTTTTTACCCTTATCGGCCTACCTGGCAACTGGCTCATGATGTTAGCTATAGCTTTCACGGGCCTGATTACTAAAGGGGATATTTTATCCCTACGGCAGTGTATTATCCTTGTAGGTATCTTACTACTAGGAGAAATCATAGAGTTTGTCTTGCCCCTCCTAGGGGCTAGGCGTTATAAGCCATCCTCTTGGGCCTATGGGGCATCGACTATAGGGGCTATTGTAGGTGGTATCATGGGAACGGCTCTGATACCGTTCATAGGTGGCTTCATTGGCGCTGCCGTAGGGGTTTTCTTCTTGACCTATTTAGTAGAAAGTCTTCAGAATAGGGGGGAAGAAGAGGCACAGCATATAGCTCGATCAGCCATGATTGGGTCTTTGTTGGGCATGACCATTAAATTATCCTTGGCAGTGGGTATCCTCTGCTATATATTTGTTTATTTAGTACTTACTTGTATTGGTTCTTTGTAAATAGCTAGCTATCTCTTGTAGGTCTCGCTAGACCTATGATAGATAGCTTTTTCTTTTGGTTTTGTATAGTTTTAAGCTATCGTGGTATAATTTAAATCTATAAAAATCATTGTTCTAGAGGCCCTATGTACTCTAGGCCTATTTGACCGTGAAAGTAATGTTATTATAAAGGGGATTTTATGACCTTACAGCAATTGAAATATATCGTAGCCGTGGCGGAGACTGGGAATATGACCGAAGCGGCGGAAAAACTCTTTATTGCACAACCTTCTTTGACTAACGCCATTCGAAACCTGGAGAATGAAATGGGTATTACTGCCTTTACTAGGTCTAATAAGGGGGTTGAATTGACTCGGGAAGGGGAGGAATTGCTCTCCTATGCTCGGCAGATTTTGGAACAGGCCGATGTGATGGCAGAGCACTTCCAAGGAGAGAAACACCGACGGCCTCACTTGTCTGTATCCTGCCAACATTATTCCTTTGCGGTTAATGCCTTTGTTGATGTTATTCGCAAGTATGATGCAGACGAGTATAACTTTACCCTTCGGGAGACTACGACTTACGAAATTATTGACGATGTATCCGTTGGTCGCTCTGAAGTGGGAGTCCTTTATTTGAGTCAAAGAAATGAGCAGGTTTTGAGCAAAATGCTCAAGAAAAATGACCTACAATTTGAAGAACTATTCGTGGCTCATCCTCATGTTTTCTTGTCCGATAAGGATCCTTTGTCCCATAAGGAGATCATTAGTATGGAAGACCTTTACCCTCATCCCTATCTTGTTTTTGAACAAGGCAGCCATAACTCCGCCTCCTATGCAGAGGAGTTTGTACCAACCTTGGAATTTGATAAGCAAATCATGGTGAGGGACCGGGCGACCCTCTTTAACCTCCTCCATGGTCTTCATGGCTTCACCGTATCTACTGGTGTGATTGATGCTAAGATCAATGACCCTAATGTAGTGGCTCGGCCTTTGGATGTACCAGGGCAAATGCGAGTGGGCATTATTACGGCTAAGCAGAAGAAGCTTAGCCGCTATGCATCGGCCTATGTAGAGGCCCTCTATCACCATGTACCCCGTTAGGCTATGGTTAGCTAAGAAAGGCTGAAAAGGTAAGGAAGGCTTATTAAAACTAAGTCTTAGTATCTAGTCATAAATTTACTTTCAGTATATAATGGAGAGTATAAGAGAGCTCAGGCTCAGTCTATTTACTGGTAATAATCTATGACCTATATATAGAAGGGAAGACTCATGTTCAAACGTATTTTGATTGCCAACCGCGGCGAAATCGCGGTTCGTATTATTCGTGCTTGCCAAGAATTGGATATTGAAACGGTTGCTATTTATTCCGAAGCCGATGAAACTGCCTTGCATGTACAGTTGGCTGACTATGCTATTTGTGTAGGCCCAGCAGATGCTCTGTCCTCTTACCTCAATAAGGAAGCCGTTCTCCAAGCCGCTTTGGATGCGCAAGCTGATGCGGTTCACCCTGGCTATGGATTCCTCTCTGAAGACGCTGACTTTGCAGAAATGATTACCAATAACGGTATGGTATGGATTGGGCCAAACCCTGATACCATTCGGTTGGTCGGCGACAAGGACGTAGCTCGTGCCTCCATGGTGCCATCCGGTATTCCTATGTCCAAGGGGTCTGATCCTTTGACATCCAATGAAGAAGCTATCGAAGCAGCTCGTGAAGTAGGGTACCCAGTTATCTTGAAACCAGTTGCTGGTGGCGGCGGTAAGGGCATGGCTGTAGCTAACAATGAAGAAGAACTGATCGATATCCTTAAGTACAAGGTGGATATACTCAAGGTTAAGTACTACTTTGAACATTATATTGCTCGATCCCGCCACATTGAAGTGCAGATTGTAGCCGATAACTATGGTGAAGTACTGCACTTGGGTGAACGGGAATGCTCTATCCAACGGCGCAACCAAAAATTGATTGAAGAATCTCCATCCATCGCTTTGACAGACGAAATGCGGGAACGGGTAGGGCAATTGGCAGTTAAGGCTGCTAAGTCAGTTCACTATTCCAACGTAGGTACCGTAGAATTCCTCTTGGACTTGGCTACCAATGATTTCTTCTTCATGGAAATTAACCCTCGTATCCAAGTAGAACATGGTGTTACGGAGTTGGTAACAGGCGTTGATTTGGTGCGGACACAAATCCGTATTGCTGCTGGTGAGTCTTTGGACTTTGTACAAAAGGATGTACGCTTTACGGGCCACGCTATTGAATGTCGTATCAATGCAGAAGATCCTGATAATAACTTCTTGCCATCTCCTGGTCTCATCACCTTTTTGCATGAACCTTCTGGCCCTCGAGTTCGTTTCGATTCCGGTGTAACAGCAGGTTTATCCATCCAACCATACTATGACTCCATGATTGCTAAGGTTTTGGTTTATGGCCGTAACCGCGGTGATGCTATTAAAATTATGGAACGGGCCCTTAAGGAGTTCCGCATCGATGGTGTAAAGACAACTGTTTCCTTACACCAAAAAGTCTTATCTGACTACAAGTACCGCACGGGTGATATCGATACACAATTCGTAAAAAATCGCTTGCCAATCTACGAGAGCGTACCTCACGAACACAACTAATATAGGAGTCCGGCCCTGTCTTAAGGCCCCCATTCTGGTTTAGCCAGGGTGGGGGCCTTTTTTATCTATCACTAAAAAATGGGGGAAGGGTAAAAAATAATAATGAGAATGGCGTAATTTAGGGCTTTATAGGCTTAAAAAGGTTGACTATTAGACATAAAACACGCATAATTAAAAAGTATTTAATTTTGTATGGCGCACAAATGTATTGTGCAGAAAGATAGGTGGGTGTTCCATGAAAAAATCTCTTTGGAAACAAATGCTTTCTATTGCCATGGTTGGTGTGATGGCGGTAGGGTTTGCCGGTTGTGGTTCTTCCTCTTCCTCCAATGCTGACAAGGCAGATGGCGTGAAAATCGCTCTTTTGACTGCTACTTCCGGTTCTGGTGCCGCTTACGGCGAATCCATTAAAAATGGTGCAGAACTAGCAGTTGAACAAATTAATGGTCAATCTGACTCTGTTAAACTCAACCTTCAAGTAGAAGATACTAAAGGTGATAAGAACGAGGCTATCAACGCTATGAATAAGGTTATCTCTAAAGACCGTGTTGTAGGCGTTATAGGCCCAATGTTCTCTGGCTCTATGCTCGCAGCTGGTCCAATCGCTAACCAACAAAAAGTAGTAGCACTTGGTACCTCTACAACAGCAAACGGTATCACTGATATCGGTGAATACATCTTCCGTAATGCTGTTCCAGAAGCTGATGCTGTACAACAAGCCATTGTTCAATCTCATAAGACTTTGGGCTATAAAACGGCAGCTGTTTTGTACTCTAACAATGATGACCAAATGGTATCTGTAAATAAAATTGCACAAGATACTTTGCAAAAAGAAGGTGTTCAAATCGTAGCAACCGAAACATTTGCTAACAAAGACACTGACTTCTCTGCACAATTAACTAAGATCCAACAAGCTAAACCAGATGTAATCGTGGTGGCAGCCCTCTATCAAGAAGGTTCCCTCATCATGAAAAAGATGCGCGAAATGGGTATGAATCAACCTGTTATCGGTTCTAATGGTTTTAATAGTCCACAATTCATCAAGACTGCTGGCTCTGCAGCTGATGGTGCTATCGTTGGTACACCATGGTTCCCTAATAAGGACGACCAAAAGGTTAAAGACTTCAAAAAGGCTTACCATGATAAATATGGTAAAGATCCAGATCAATTTGCAGCACAATCCTACGATGCAGTATATCTCTTCGAAGCAGCTATTAAACAAGCTGGTATTAAACCAGGCGATGATGTAACTAAGGCTCGCGAACTCTTCCGTAATACATTGGCTAACATCAAAGACTTTGTTGGTGTAACTGGTAAGTTCGCATTCACTGAACATCGCGACCCTAAGATGGACTTGCAAGTTCTTCAAATTAAGGGTGGGGAATACCAACCATTGACTAAATAATCTTAGCCAATCAATTTAATAAGGAGTGACAATCTCGTGTTTTTACAGCAATTAGTTAACGGGCTTACGCTCGGTTCTTTATACGCTGTCATTGCAATCGGGTTGACACTGGTGTTCGGTGTTTTGGACATCATCAATATGGCTCACGGAGGCATCTTTATGATAGGTGCCTTCGTTGGTCTTTTTATGGTGGTAAATTTCCAAATGAACATCTTTGTTGCCATCATCGTTGCCATGATAGTAGGGGCCATTCTCGGCTATTTATTAGAAGTCTTTGCACTTCGTCCTTTGCGTCGCAAAAAAGTATCACACTTGGCGCCACTTATTTCTACTATCGGTGTATCCATCTTCTTAGAATCCTTGGCTCTCCTCATTTGGGGGCCACAAACACGGACCTTCGGTGGCACCCTTTCCGCAGCACCATTTGACTTTGGTATTTTTAAGATTTCTATGGTGCAAATCATTGGCTTGGGCGTATCCGTCCTTCTCATGATTATCTTAAATATCCTGATTAAGAAGACCAAAATTGGTAAAGCTATTCGGGCCACATCCCTGTCTACGGAAACCGCAGCCCTCTTGGGAATCAATGCGACTCGTGTTATTTCCGTAACCGTTATGCTCGCATCTGCCTTGGGTGCTGCTGCTGGTGTCCTAGTAGGTCTCTCCTTCGATGCTATTGAACCTATGATGGGTTCCATCATCGTATTTAAGGGGCTTGCCGTATTGATCCTCGGTGGTCTCGGCAATATTACAGGGGCTATGGTAGGGGGCTTCATCTTGGGCGTAGCGGAAGTGTTCACCGTTGCTTATGGCGCTTCTTCTTACCGGGATGCAGTGGCCTTTGGCCTCATTATCATTCTCTTGTTCTGGAGGCCACAGGGTCTCTTTGGTTCCAAAGATAAAGGAGGTCGTCCATAATGGATATTTTCAATCCTTACTACCTCCAAGTAGTGATGTTTATGATCATCAATGCTATCCTTGGTATTTCTCTTTACTTTACCTTGTCTTCTGGCCAGCTTTCCCTGGGGGCTGCGGGCTTTATGGGTATTGGTGCTTATGTGGCAGCCCTCTTATCCCTCAAGGCTGATGTGCCAATTATTATCGCTATCATCATTGGCGGTTTAGTGGCAGCCTTGGCGGCAGTTATTATTGGCTTGCCGACCACTCGTCTGAAAGGGCTCTATTTAGCTATTGCCACCTTGGGCTTTGGCGAAGTAGTACGGGTTATCATCCTTAATATGGACGTAACCAATGGTGCTTTGGGCTTGTCTGGGATTCCTTCCATCCCACAAAAATTGACATCCTTCCTTTACTCTGTAGATTTTGATGGCATGGATGTACAAGCAGCGGCTAATCTCTTGACCATCCTTATTCTGCTCATTGTCTTGATTCTCATCATCGCCTTTTGCGTACGTATCGGCAATAGCCGAATTGGCCGTGCCTTTGCAGCGATTAAGGCGGATGATCACGCAGCAGAACTCATGGGCATTAATGTAGTTTACTATAAGATGTTGTCCTTCGTTGTGGGTGCTTTCATGGCCGGTGTAGGCGGTGGTCTTTATGCCCATATTACTAACTTCATTAATCCAACTGACTTTGGCTACCATAAGGTTGTACAAATTCTCTTGTATCCAGTATTCGGTGGTTCCGATGTAGTATGGGGTTCCCTTTTGGGCTCCTTCGTCCTCACACTCTTGCCAGAAGTTCTTCGCTTCTTATCCGATTACCGGGATATCATTTACGGCCTTCTCTTGGTAGTTCTTATGGCCTTCCGTCCAAATGGTATTTTGACAGAATCCCTAACTGCTAAGATTGCTCGTAAGTTGGGCCTTCATAAGGATCCTAAAATCCCTGAAACTCAAGTTTTGACAGAACGTTTCGAAGCCTATAAACGGGCTCATGAAGACGAAAAATAGGAGGTGATACCATGCTATTAGAATTGAATGAAGTTTCTAAACGCTTTGGTGGTGTAGCCGCTTTGACAGGTATCACCTTTAGCGTAAAGGAAGGGGAAGTGTATGGTGTTATCGGTCCAAATGGGGCAGGTAAAACGACCCTCTTCAACTTGATTACAGGTGTATTCCCAGTGTCGGAAGGTGAAATCGTCTTTGACGGGATGTCCGTTGTTGGCGTTAAACCTCACCGTACAGTTGAAATGGGGATAGCACGTACCTTCCAAAATATCCGTCTCTTCGGCTCTATGACAGCCTTGGAAACCGTTCTTACAGGCATGCATTGCCGGACAGGTTCTGGTGTCTTAGCATCTTTCCTAAGGACTAAGCGCCAACGGGTAGAAGAAGAACGTTGCCGTGGCATTGCTTATGAGTTTCTTAAATTGGTTGGTCTTGAAGCGGATGCTAACGAAGTGGCTACGTCCTTGCCATATGGCAAGCAACGGCGCCTTGAAATTGCCCGTGCCTTAGCGACTCATCCACAGTTGATTTTGTTGGATGAACCAGCGGCAGGTATGAATGATAGTGAAACGGAATCTCTTCGCCAGTTGATCGGTAAGATTCGCGACCTCGGTATTACTGTAATCGTTATTGAACATGATATGAATCTTATGATGAATATCTGTGACCGCTTGGTAGTGTTCAACTTTGGTAAAAAAATAGCCGAAGGAACACCACAAGAAATACAAGATAACCCAGAAGTTATTGAAGCTTACTTAGGGAAGGAGGATTAACATGTTAGAACTTAAAGGCGTCGTATCTGGTTACGGCAACATTACAGCATTGAAATCCATCGACCTAAGTGTGCCAGAAGGGAAAATCGTATCTCTCATCGGTGCCAACGGGGCTGGTAAATCTACGACTATGCGGACCATTATGGGGCTTGTAAAAGCGCGCGAAGGGTCTATTTCCTTCTTGGGTCAAGATTTGACTAAGCTCAAAACCCACGAGATTGTAAAAGCTGGCATCTCTTTGGTTCCAGAAGGCCGGCAAATCCTTCAAGATATGACCGTCTATGAAAACTTGGAAATGGGCGCTTATATCCGTAAGGATAAGGCTGGTATTGAAGAAGATATTAAAAAGGTCTTTAAACGGTTCCCAATCTTGGATGAACGGTCCTATCAATTGGGGGGGACCTTATCCGGTGGTCAACAACAAATGTTGGCTATTGGGCGGGCTCTTATGGCCCGTCCAAAGCTCTTACTCTTGGACGAACCATCCATGGGGTTAGCCCCTTTGGTGGTAAATGAAATCTTTGAAGTTATCAAGGAAATTAGCCAAGAGGGGACAACCGTTTTGGTGGTTGAACAAAATGTACGGCAAGCCTTGAAAATCGCTGATTATGCCTATGTTTTGGAAACTGGAAAAATGGTTTTGGACGGCTCTGCTGAAGATGTACGCCATGACCCTCGCGTTATGGAAGCCTACTTGGGCGGCCGTGTAGAATAAAATCTATAGCTCACCTATCAAAGGGACTGGTCATTAGACCAGTCCCTTTTCTATGGCTAGTTGTTGATCTTACTCCTGTCAGAATGTCTTTGTTCTACCTATTTTTTTATTTTTCTTATTGATACCTATAGGATTGAATGTCTGCCTCATATGAACAAAAAAATTTTTTTATATGAGAATGGGCATGAATAAATAATGAAAATGTAGATGAAATAAGACTTATAGGCCTCTTTCTGTGTCTCTTTTGCAATTTGGATATATGGTAGATTATCTTGAATTGCTCTACTATATATGGTATATTACTACTGTAATCTTTAAAAAATAAAGACTATATGAATAGCCACACCTTAGGATGTGGTATTTTTGTGGCCTTATGGGGCCATTACAGTGTGATAGGGGGATTGGGTGCTCTTAGATGGAAGTATGACCCAATGCTTTTTTCTAAGAACATCTAATTCTACAAGAAGAGATGTAACTATAACTAGGGGGTAAACAGTCATGTTGCAAGTAATAAAACGCGACGGCACTAAGGTGCCATTTGATAAGGCTAAGATTGCTAAAGCAATCGAAAAGGCTGAGCATTCTTCTACAGGCCTCTTTGAAGAAGGTTTGGCAGACCGCATTGCGGGGGAAATTGAAGACTATGCTAAGGCTATCAATAAAGACTTAACTATCTATGCTATCGAAGATCAAGTTTATTACAAACTCCTAGAAAATAAGAACCCAGCTACAGCCCGGGCCTATGAAAACTACAAGGCTGTACAAGCTTTCAAACGGCAACAAAACACTACTGATGATGACATTATTGGCCTCTTAGACCGATCTAATGTAGCTGTTTTAGATGAAAACTCCAACAAGGATGCGGCTATTGTGTCCACCCAACGTGACCTTATCGCAGGGGAAGTATCTAAGGATATTGCCCGCCGTAAGATCATTCCTACAGATATCTTGGAAGCCCATGACTCTGGGGCTATTCACTTCCATGATATGGACTATATCATCCAACCTATGTTCAACTGTTGCCTCATTAACTTGGAAGATATGTTGAATAATGGGACTGTTATTAACGGTAAGAAGATTGATACACCAAAATCATTCCAAGTAGCCTGCACGGTGACTACGCAAATTATCGCCCAAGTAGCATCTGGTCAATATGGTGGCCAATCCATTAACGGTATTGACCGTATTTTGGCTCCATTCGTCCGTAAATCCTATGATAAACTCTTGGCACAAGTTATCGAAGAACAAGTGGAAGTATACGGTATGGAACCAAACATGGAAAAGGCTAAAGAAATCGCTTGGAAACGTACCCGCAAGGAAGTTAAAGACGGTATACAAACTATCCAATACCAAATTAACACCCTTATGACAACCAATGGGCAAGCGCCATTTGTAACCCTTTTCATGCACTTTGATCCTAAATCTGAATACGCTAAAGAAGCGGCTCTTATTGACGAAGAAATTTTGAAACAACGGATTCAAGGGGTCAAAAACGATGCGAATGTGTACATTACACCAGCCTTCCCTAAGTTGATTTACGTTTTGGATGAACACAATATTCACCCAGATGCGCCATACTACTATTTGACTGAGTTAGCTGCTAAATGTACGGCTAAACGTATGTATCCAGACTATATTTCTGCTAAGAAAATGCGTGAAATCTACGATGGCAATGTATTCTCTCCAATGGGCTGCCGGTCCTTCTTGGCTCCTTGGAAGGACAAAAATGGCAACTTTAAATTCGACGGCCGCTTTAATATGGGCGTTGTATCCCTTAATTTGCCACAAATCGGGATTTTGGCTAATGGATCCGAAGAAAAATTCTTTGAAATCTTGGCTAAACGTTTGGATTTGGCTAAGAGAGCCCTCCTTCTTCGCTATAACCTCTTGAAGGATGTGGTATCCGATGTATCGCCTATTCACTGGCAACATGGGGCCATTGCCCGCTTGGGTAAGGGGGAAAAGATTGGTAAATACTTAGAAAATGGCTACGCTACCATTTCTCTTGGCTATATTGGTATCTATGAAGCCACTAAACTCATTACTGGTGAGTCTAATACGGGTAAAAAGGGATCTGTCTTTGCTTTGAAGGTCATTGATGCCCTTCATGATGCAACTGAAAGCTGGAAGAAAGAAACTGGCTTAGGATTTGGTCTCTATGGGACGCCTGCAGAATCCTTGACCAACCGTTTCTCCTCCTTGGACCGTGCTCGCTTTGGCATCATTGAAGATATCACTGATAAGGGGTACTATACTAACTCCTACCACGTAAGCGTACGAGAAGAAATTAATGTCTTTGATAAGTTCAAATTTGAATCGGAATTCCAAAAACGCTCTACAGGTGGTTGCATTTCCTATGCAGAAATTCCTAATATGACTAACAACATCGAAGCTGTCTTGACTATGATCAAGTACATTTACGACAACATTTCCTATGCGGAATTCAATACCAAGTCTGATTATTGTCATCAATGTGGGTTCGATGGGGAAATTATTCTCAATGAAAATAATGAATGGGAATGTCCTCGTTGCCATAATAAGGACCGAGATAAACTGACAGTTATTCGTCGGACATGCGGTTATTTGGGTGAAAACTTCTGGAACGAAGGCCGCACAAAAGAAATCAAAGACCGCGTAATGCATATATAAGAGCGCTTTCAAATGATTAGGAGTGAGGCTTAGCCGAACGACGCAATCATGCTAAAAGCGCCTTGCTCAGGGACGTCCAAGAAAGCAAGCGGAGCGCAGCTTGATTGGAAACGGCCTAGGACTATATAACAATATAAGAAACAATGCGTGTTGCCTCTAGCAACACGCATTGTTTGTATAAGGAATAAATAGAGAAAAGTCTATTTACAAAGACATCTATCCATATAGAGAGGAGGGGCTATCTCATGCGATACGGACAAATTAGAAAATATGATATAGCTAATGGCACTGGTATTAGGGCTTCGATTTTTGTGACGGGCTGCACCCACCACTGTTTTAATTGCTTTAATGAGGAATATCAAAATCCTTGCTTTGGTAAGGAGTGGACAGAGGCGGAAACTCAAGAGGTAGTGGATTACGTATGTGATCCTAATGTATCGGGGTTGACCCTCTTAGGGGGAGAACCTTTCCAAAATGTGGAGGGCCTCAAGGCTGTATGCGATGCTGTGCGGGCTGCTGCACCTGATAAAACCATTTGGGCCTATTCGGGTTATGTATTGGATGATATTCTTTCTGATCCAAGTCGTAAATCTCTCTTAGAAAAGGTAGATATCTTAGTAGATGGTCGATTTGTAGAAGAACTTAAAGATCCAGCCCTTAAGTTTAGAGGATCTTCCAATCAACGGATTATTGATGTGAAGAAAACCCTAGCTAGTGGACAAGTTGTCTTGGCTGACCATGTGTAATAATCTCTATAAAAAAGGAAGAAAGAATTGACAGATTGCTTTTGCTCAGGTATACTAATCGAGTAATTAAATGAAGCAGAGGCCATCCGCCTTTCACCAGCTGCCACGAAGCACTTGGTTAATACGAGCAAATACTCAACGGATGGCGTAATGCCGTCCGTTTTTTATTTACCCTTGGAGGTGAATCTTATTAGCAAGGACAACACACCACGTATTAACGAAGAAATTCGTGCTCGTGAACTTCGCGTTGTAGGCCCTGAAAACGAACAAATCGGTATCATGTCCGCACGTGACGCTTTGGCATTAGCTGAAGAAAGACAGTTAGATCTCGTTGAAATTGCCCCTAACGGCAAACCACCAGTAGCTCGGATCATGAACTATGGTAAATACCGTTATGAGCAACAAAAACGTGAAAAGGAAGCTAAGAAAAAACAAAAGACTTTCACATTGAAGGAAGTTAAGCTTCGCCCTCACATTGAGGATCATGACTTCTACGTTAAGATGAAAAACGCTACGAAGTTCCTCGGTGAAGGAAATAAAGTTAAGGTTACAATCATGTTCCGTGGCCGTGAACTCAGCCACCCGGAACTTGGTCACAATGTGCTTTCCCGCTTCGCTGATGAACTCAAGGACCTTGCGGTCGTTGAGAAAGCAGCTAAGATGGAAGGTCGTAATATGACCATGATTTTAGCAAAAAAAGGTTAATTCAGGAGGTTTTCAATCATGCCTAAAATTAAAACTCGCCGTGCGGCAGCTAAACGTTTCGTAGCAACTGCTACTGGTGAATTCAAACGCAATAAAGCGTTCAAATCCCACATCCTTGAACACAAATCCCCAAAACGTAAACGTAATCTTCGCAAGGCTACTTTGGTTGCTAAATCCGACCATAAACGCGTAGCTAAATGCTTGCCAAACGGCTAATCGTTTGTCATAAGATTGCATACAAGAGACAGAGAATTCTTAGGAGGAATATATAATGGCACGTATTAAAGTTGGCGTTACTGCACACGCTCGTCATAAAAAAATCTTGAAATTGGCTAAAGGTTACCGCGGTACTCGTTCCCGTTTGTTCAAAAAAGCAAACGAAACAGTAATGAAAGCATTGTACTATGCTCGTCGTGACCGTCGCGCTAAAAAACGCGAATTCCGTCAATTGTGGATCGCTCGTATTAATGCAGCAGCTCGCATCAATGGTACTACTTACTCTCGTTTCATCGCTGGCTTGACTAAGGCTGGCGTGGAAGTGAACCGTAAAATGCTTGCTGATATCGCAGTAAACGACCCAGCTGCATTCGCTGAATTGGTTAAAGTTTCTAAAGAAGCAAAATAGCATATTAGAAATGCGATAACCCCACTATCTATCGAAGGTAGTGGGGTCTTTTTTTGTGTAAATTCCTTTAATATAGTTTCCCTTGCACACAGGTTGCACACAATATCACTCAGGATATAGACAAGATTCTTGGTCATATGGAAGTCTATTTATCGCTTCCAATAATTGAGCAAGGTTATATATTATTTGTTATATCTGTTACCCTTGAATACCCTATGATGCGCTTTATAATATCGCAATCCAGTCGATGTATACCATAGGTTTTATGCGTTTGTACATTTCAATGGTAAGGTATATGTGCTTGTAGAAAACAAAAAAGAGGACACAGGCTCCCCTCGCATACGCGATAGATTGGGAGCGGGTCCTCTTTCTACGATTACTATACAAGAAATGTTGAAAGGTGTCAATGATTCACAAGGGAATCCGTATTTCCAAAAGGCATATCACGGATCTCCTTATACTTTCTCCGAGTTTAAACCTGGTAATAATAATGCACATGGATTTGGTGTATATTTTGCAAAAGACAAATCTAAAATAGATAAGTATAAGAGATCGCCTTATACTTTTTCCGAGTTCAAACCTGATGATAATTACGCAGATGGATATGTCGTATAGGTTAGGATAATGATAACTCTATTGTCTATGAGAATAACCTAATACTAGATATATGTAGTTAGGCATAAATTGAATCCAAATCTATAGCTAGACTCTTTTTGAGAAATACCTTCATAAAATATTGGAATATATCTTTAATAAATTATTTATATAATATATAATTATGTTATAGATATATTCATATATAGTGATGAAAGGGATCAATTTAGTATGAAAATCATGAGTAAAAAAGTACTAACTGCTGTCTTGTGTGCTGCCACCTTGTCATCAACCTTCTTATTTACAGGTTGTAATCTGTCCAATGTGGCAAAGGGTGTGCAACAGGGCGTACAAAAGGGGCAAGAACAAGATTCTAAGGTCTTTAACCAATACCTTAAGGCGATTGGAGCTTTTAATGGTAACCTAGCAACCTTTAACTTTAGTTATGGGCCAACCCTTGAGCACTTGCGGAATGGAGAACACCTTACTAGCTTCGGAACCCCTAATTTTAAGCAATTACAAGAACAGTTAACTAAGGCTAAGGAAGCTGGTGTTCCTTATGATGATATGAAGGAACCATTGGATAAGGTTTTGGCATCCTTGAACGACATCATTCCTGTGTCAGATCAATTGAATACCTACTTCTCTACCAACGCCTATACAACTGATAACTATGCTAAGGAAGCTGAGTTAGGCCCTAAATATGTACAACTATATAATCAATTTGATGCTGCTTATAGCCAATTGAACGATATTGTTCATAAGCACAACACAGAAAACCAAGAAGCGGAATTGAAAGCTATGAAGGATGCTGGTAAGAAGAATGCTGCAGCTGTACAAGAGGCTCATCTTCGCTTGACCGCTGTATTAGATGGCTTTGAAAGTGGCAAACCAATTGACGCTAATGCAATCAACCAAGAGCTGCAAGCTATTGTAGATCTCTCTACTAGCGTTTCTAGCCCAGAGTATACGTCTGGCAAAGATCAATTAAATACTACTGTTGGGGCTATTCGTGACTTCCTTAATGATCAAACCGATGATCATTACAATCATATGATTGATAGATACAATTCCTATACCGGAACCTTGAATCGTTTGGATATGGATAAATTGGATAAATAATTTTTAAACTAGGATGTAAAGCCTTAAGAGGACTTGCTGGCTATAGGCCAGTAAGTCCTCCTTTTTATAGTGTAGGTAAAAAAAGAACTTCTTTTCCAAAGGATATATTCCAATGGGAAAGAAGTTCTCTTTTGTTACTTGTTATCGGAAGAATCGTCCAATCATAGGCATATTGGCTCCGTCATCTTTGTTGAGGCCCTTTAAGAGAACCATGATGATGACATATAAGAGGAGACCTTCTAGGCCAGTGAGGATGAAGTTAGCCCACATAGGTAGGTCGCTGAGAAGGTAGTGGTAGGTCAGGTAGATGAGGATGCCCATGATACCAGCTGAAACCACATTCTTCCATAGGAGTGATAGGTCTAGGAAATAGCCCGTATACTTCTTGATGTAAATCAGATTGAGGAGGGCTGCAAAGCCTATATCCGCCACCGTAGCCCAAGCCGCACCACCGATACCCAACCAAGGGATGGCCGTCAAGTTCCAGTTGAGAATGACCTTGATGATCAACGCGATGGCCATGTTAATAACTGGGATACGAGGCTTATTAAGGCCCTGTAAAATACCGGTAGTAACCTGGTGAATGCCTAGGAAGAAGATGGAGAAGGCTGTGATTTGGGTAGCCAATTCCGCCTTAGGTGCATTGTAAATTAGGGTTACTGTTGGTCCGGCTAAGACGTAGAGCAAAATTGTGAATGGTACCGTGCCCATAAAGGTGAGCCGCATGGAGTTTGCAGTACGATTTAAAATCCCTTCTTTATCTCTTTTGGCAAAGGCGTGGGAGATAGAAGGGACAATACTAGTCGCCAAGGCTGCTGTTATAATGGTAGCCAAGTTAATGAGTGGCACCGCCATGCCCGTCAGGTAACCGAAGAGTTCGGTCACTTCATTCATAGGGAAACCAGCTGCCAAGAGCCGTCTTGGAACAATGATGAGGTCTAGGTTGGCCGTGAGTGGCAACATAATGGAGGCTAAGGAAATTGGTAGGGCTAGGCCCACCAATCGACTGAGTATATCCTTGCCCGACTCTCTAGGGCCACTATAACTAGTACCTGTGGCTGGGGCCTTTGGCAACTTGTAATAGTAGTAGAGGAGGACTAGGAAGGCCCCCAAGGCACCTACACCTGCCCCCAGGCTAGCACCACCCGCTGCCGCAGGGAGGCCATATGGGAGTAAGAGGGCAGCGGCCCCTAGCATGACAATAACCCGGAGGAGTTGTTCCACGATTTGGCTGACCGCCGTTGGGGTCATTAATTCGTAGCCTTGGATGTAGCCCCGGAAACAGGAAATCCAAGTGACAAAGAAGACCGCTGGCGCTAAAGCGATGATGGAGTAGTAGGAACGACTTTCTGTGATGATACCTGAGGAAATCAGCCAATCCGCACCAAAGTACATAGCCAAGCTAGCGATGAGGCCTGTAATGGTGAGCATGATAAAGGATAGCTTGAAGACCCGTTTAGCCCCTGTATAATCGCTGAGGGCTAGTCGTTCTGCCGTCAATATGGAGATGGCAATCGGCACACCTGCACTCGAAACTTGTAAGAGTAACAAATAAATTGGGAAAGCCATTTGGTAGATCCCAATCCCTTCACCACCCAAGATGCGGGAGAGAAGAATCCAGTTGATGGATCCTATGGCTTTCACCACGAAGCCGGCAATCGTTAAGATAAGTGTTCCCTTTAATAATCCATTAGCCATTGATTATAGCTTGTGAGAGGAACCAAGCACGTCTTTAATCTTATGTTGTACCATGCCTTTGATAGCAGAACGTGCAGGGCCCAAGTACTTACGAGGGTCGAATTCGCTAGGGTTCTTAGCGAGGAATTCACGAACAGATGCGGTCATAGCCAAGCGAAGGTCTGTGTCGATGTTGATCTTGCAGACAGCCATTTTAGCTGCTTCGCGAAGCATGTGTTCTGGTACACCTTGGGCACCTGGGATGTCACCACCGTATTCATTGCATTTAGCTACGAACTCAGGGAGAACAGAGGAAGCACCGTGTAAGACGATAGGGAAGTTAGGAAGAAGGTCCCCAACCTTTTTGAGGCGATCGAAATCTAGGTATGGTTCGCCCTTGAATTTGTATGCCCCATGGGATGTACCGATGGCGATAGCCAAGGAGTCAACCCCTGTGAGTTCAACAAATTCAGCCGCTTGCTCAGGATCGGTAAAGCGGGCATCTTTGTCGGATACGTTGACATCATCCTCTACGCCAGCCAAACGGCCCAATTCGGCTTCTACTACAACGCCATGTGCATGGGCATATTCAACTACTTGTTTGGTGATTTTAACGTTTTCTTCGAAGTCGTGGTGAGAAGCGTCAATCATAACGGAGGTGAAACCGCCATCAACGCAGTCTTTACAAATTTCGAAGGAATCGCCATGGTCAAGGTGAAGGGCGATTGGTAGGTTAGAATCTTCCAAGGCGGCTTCTACCAACTTAACCAAGTAGATGTGCTTAGCATACTTGCGGGCCCCTGCGGATACTTGCAAGATTAATGGGGATTCTTCTTCTTTAGCAGCGTCTACAATCCCTTGCACGATTTCCATGTTGTTTACATTGAAAGCACCTACAGCGTAACCGCCTTCATAGGCTTTTTTAAACATTTCTTTTGTCGTAACGAGTGGCATGATGGCCTCCTAGTAAAAACAAACTATTAGATACTAATAATATATCATTATTAGCCTATTAAGACTAATAGAAATATAGGGATATTCTTATTAGATTTTGTGAGTCCTAGGATTCATGGAGGAGAGACTCCATATCAGTCGGCAGAGGGCCTTCTAGGTGAATTCTTTGCCCACTTATGGGGTGGTCGAAGGTTAGGAATCGAGCATGGAGGGCCTGTCGTTGAATTCGGTCTAGGGGTCCGCCGTAGATATCATCGCCTAGCAGGGGATAACCTAAGTGGGAAAGGTGGACGCGGATTTGATGGGTCCGGCCTGTGTGAAGTAGGCAGCGCACATGGCTATAACTCTGATTGTAATGCGCTACTACTTGAACATCTGTATGAGACTCTTTGCCAGAAGGTTGTACAGCCCTTTCGATGATGGATCCATCCTTGCGGGCAATGGGCCAGTGGAGGCATGCATTGGCCGGTAAGAGGCCTTGGACAATGGCGTCATATACCTTTTGAAATTTTAATCTCTGCTTCTCAAAGGCGTGTTGGACTAGGGCCGTTTTAGCAATGATAACAAGGCCTGAGGTATCCTTGTCTAAGCGGTGAACCGGATGAAAGTCATAGGCTTGTCCACTTTCTTGATAGTAGTAGGCTAGGGCATTGGCTAAGGTTTTATGACGCTCGTTAGCGGTAGGGTGCATGAGAAGGCCAGCAGGTTTATTAACGACAAGGAGGTAGGAATCTTCGTAGACTATATCCAAGGGAAGGGGGTAGGGAATTAGGTCCTGGCTCGGAGCCAGGCTAATAGATAGGTGATCACCAGCTTTGAGGAGAGTGTTCCAAGAGGCTTCTGCCTGATTCACCTTGATCATACCCTCGGTCCGAAGCTTACGCCGCATCCGTTGGGATATATGGGCCTGCTTGATGAAGTGGTTGATGGAGGTAGGTTTTGCCTCTGGTGGGAGGGTGAGTTGAATTAAAGCTTTCATCGGGCCTCCTAACGATAGATATATTTACAGTAGTAGAGCATGGATATACAATAGGATAAGAGTTAGACAATTTTCGATATACCCGAGTGGGAGGATGTATGAGAGAGCATTGGTTAGAATTTGTTGCTGCATTAAAATCTATTTTTTCCTGGCGCTTATCACCGGGACGGGCCCGTGAGGTCTCCTTTTCCACCTTACCGGTTATCGTATCTGTCATTATTATGACATTCTTGACCAATGCGGACTATGCTGCCTATGGTCTCTTGGGGTCCTTGTCCGTTCTCAGCGGTTGGCAGGCCCTTAAGGTACGCCGCTATTGGCTATATTTTTTAGTAGCTGCCGGTGTTATGGTGGGACAGCTCTTGGGATTTGGCATATCCCACATGCCCTTGGTCTTTGCACCGCTCTTGGTGGTTTGGACCTATCTGGTTATCTTTACTTGGCATGCGTTGGATATCGGGGCACCAGGACCGCTTAACACCCTCTTTGTAGTCCCTTTTAATGCCTTTATGATCGATCATGGTTACTCTACACGTATGCTCATGGAGGCCAACTTGTCATCCATAGTGGTAGGGGCAGGGGTATTATTTTTATTTTGGAGCCTAGCTTGGTTAGGAGGTTGTAAGTTTATTGGTTTTACGGCCCATCAACAAAATGTTCGCATCGTAGCTATTAAACGGCAGTTTGAAGTAGCTTTAGCACCAGGCTCTGATGCCCGATTTACGGCCCTCCGTGTAACCGTAGGTACTATTTTCGCCATCCTATTAGGCTATGTTATATTCCCATTAGATAAACCCTACTGGATTATCTTGTCTGTCTTGTCCGTTATCCACCTCAACAAACCGCAAGGGGAATTTATGTATCGGGCGGTTCATCGGTCCTTGGGGACTGTTATAGGGGCCCTTCTTTATTGGTGGATCATGAACCAGGGCTGGCCTATGGTTGCCGTTCTAGTCGTTCAATGCTTGGGGATTTGGAGCCTAGAATACTTTGGTCCCCATAACTACACCTTGTCTACCATAGGCCTTACGGTCTTTGTCCTCATCATGACACCAATTCCTGATATGTCTCAGATGAATCCTCTTATCGTATCTCGCGTAGTGGATACTTTCGTAGGTGTTGGCTTGGCCATCCTAGCAGCTTGGTTAGTCTACTGGCGGGAATTACATCATAAATAAGATATCTATTAATTCTTATTAATATCTTCCATGATGCTAAGGATGTCTTCTGTTTTATGGGCTATGTATTGGCAACCTAATTCCTCTAGGGTAGCTTGGTCACGGAAACCCCAAGTGACACCGATACAAGGAATGTGAGCATTCTTAGCAGTTTTTATATCTACTTCTGTATCCCCTATATAAATACATTGATCTGGCTTTACGCCCAGCTCTTTCATAGCCTGGAAGACCATGTCTGGTGCAGGCTTGCGCTCAATATGAGGGCTGGTTCCGATGGCTACTTTAAAGAGGCCCTTAAAGTATTGATCGTTGAGAACATCTACGCCTGTTTGGTACTTGTTGGAGACGATAGCGATTTGGTAGCCTCTGTCTAAGAGGTTTTGCAAGAGATCTAGCATACCAGGATAGGGCTTGGTGTAGTCCTGCATGTGGGCATCATAGTAGTCTTCAAACAGTTTGAGGCAGGCTGCATGCTCCTCAGGGCTAGCGGACTCTGGCATAGTCCATTTCACTAGGTTGGAGACCCCGTTACCGATGCGGAGTCGGACATAATCGTCATCATGGAGGGGGTAGGATGATGTAGTCAAAGCATAATTAACTGCATTTTTTAGGTCCTCAAAGGTGTCCAAGAGGGTGCCATCACAGTCGAATATGAGGGTAGATATGTTCATGAGACCTCCTATAAGAAATTAATTGTCAACATTTAGAACTTGACAAAACTATAATTATTCTACAAGAAAAATAAAGGCCCGTAAATACTGGATTCAGAGGCCATAATTTGCCTTGCATTATGAATTTGGAGTAAAATATATAAAGTATTAGGAGGGTCGTATGCTCATTTCAATTGTAGTGCCTGTTTTTAACGAAGAGGACAACATTCAGAATTTCTATCATGCTGTTACAGAGGTCATGAAACAGGTCACCTATGATTATGAGCTTATTTTTGTAGATGATGGATCAAAGGATGGGTCTGCAGCTATCTTGCAAGCTTTGTCCCAAGATGATCAACATGTCAAGGTTCTCTTATTGGCCCGTAACTTTGGTCATCAGTTAGCCTTGACTTGTGGGCTTGACTATGCCAAGGGTGATGCGGTAATTACCATGGATGGTGATATGCAACATCCACCAACCCTGATTCCAGAATTGATTAGGCTCTGGGAAGAGGGAAATGATGTGGTCCGTACCATTCGTGATTCCACGGAAGATGCGTCTTGGTCCAAGTCTTTCACGTCCAAATACTACTATAAATTAATGAATGCAATGTCTGAAGTTCCCATTGTTGAAGGGGGCTCAGACTTCCGACTCATGAATCGGAAGGCCCTTGAGACACTCAAGCGATTCCGAGAACATGGGCGTTTCTTGCGCGGTATTGTAGGCGACCTAGGCTACCGGCAAGTGGACCTACACTTTGTGGCACCAGCTCGCTTTGCGGGCGTGTCTAAGTTTAGTGTTCGAAAAATGATACGCTTTGCCCTTGATGGCATTGCTGCTTTTTCCCGAGCTCCCTTGCGGATGGCTTTATACGTAGGTGTGGTTTGTGGTTTCCTGAGCTTGCTCATGATCCTACACATCCTATTTGTCTACCTTATGGGTGAGGCCGTTAGCGGTTGGACCACCTTGGGAATTGCCATCTTCTTTTTGTGTGGAGTACAACTCATTGGTCTCGGAATTATCGGTGAATACGTAGGCCGGGTCTTTGAAGAGGTCAAACACCGGCCTCTGTATTGGGTGAAAGAAACCATGAACCTAGACCAGAAGAAATGATGAGTATCTAGCGAAGATACCTAAGAATTACGTCATAGTTTGGTGCGAAACGATTGATTCGACCGTATAAAAGTGAGGATACAAATGAAAGTTTTTAAAAAATCTAAGTTTATTACAATGGCCTTAGCCTTGACCTTATCTACTACAGCTCTTGTCTCTGCCAATACCTATCAGTATGGAGACCAGGGAGCGAATGTAAGTAAAATTCAAAAGCAATTGATTAAGCAAGGCTACCATGCAACTGATAAGACAGGAGTATACGGCAAGGAAACTAAATGGGCTGTCCGGCTCTTCCAAAAAGATCATGGCCTTCCTGTTGACGGTATTGCTGGACCAGAGACCCTGAAGAAGTTGGGCGTGTCTACCACAGGGGCGCCTGTAGCACATGCTGTAACCCGTAGCAACAATGGGGGCGTTATTATGTCTAAGGCTAATGTAAACGCCATCTTAGCAGAAGCGGGCAAATACAAGGGCGTGCCGTATGTGTTTGGTGGCACTACACCGAGCGGGTTTGATTGCTCTGGCTATACTCGTTTTGTTTTCGCCAAGGCTGGTATTAATTTACCACGGTTGGCAGACGAACAATATATGATGGGTAAATCTGTATCCAAAGCTAATTTGCAACCAGGGGATTTAGTCTTCTTTGAAACCTATGAACCAGGTGCATCTCACTCCGGTATTTATATCGGTAATGGTCAATTCATATCCGCTACTAGCTCTCGTGGCGTAGCTGTCGCATCCCTTATGGGTGGCTACTGGGGCGAGCGCTATTTAGGTGCTAAGCGCGTTATGTAAGACCTGTAACTCTATATAGAAAAGCCCTAGCATGCATATGCTAGGGCTTTTCTATTCGATAAATAGGGGGAATGAAAATAAAGAAGCCAAACTCCGAGGAGTTTGGCTTCTTTATTGGTAATAGATGACTACTTGAGTCATCATAAATGGTGCTGACGGCCAGGATTGAACTGGCGACCTCATCCTTACCAAGGATGCGCTCTGCCGACTGAGCTACGACAGCATGTACGCCTATTATAGGGTACTTTTATGTTATATGCAAGCCTTAAATTTCAGACCATGACAAATAGAGTCTCTTTGGGCTATAATGATAGTTGATTATTTCACTAGGAGGTTACATTATGACAGGTAATGAACTGCGTCAAGCATATTTGCAGTTTTTCGAAAATAAAGGTCATTTAAAATTGGAATCCTTCTCTTTGATTCCTGAAAATGACCCATCTCTACTTTTAATTGGTGCTGGAATGGCGCCTCTCAAGCCATTCTTTACAGGCAAACTCGTTCCACCTCGCACACGAGTTACTACATGCCAAAAATGTATGCGTACTGGTGACCTTGAAAATGTAGGCCGGACAGCTCGCCACCATACCTTCTTTGAAATGCTTGGTAATTTCTCCTTCGGTGACTACTTCAAGCACGATGCCATTCACTGGGCATGGGAATTCTTGACTCAAGTGATCAAATTGGACAAGAATAAACTCTATGTAACAGTACATCCTGATGACCAAGAAGCCTATGATACTTGGCACAAAGAATGTGGTGTAGAAGCATCCCATATTTCCCGTTTGGAAGATAACTTCTGGGAAATTGGGGAAGGTCCTTGTGGTCCTGACTCTGAAATCTTCTATGACCAAGGCCCTGACCATGGTTGCGGCAGCCCAAATTGTGCTCCTGGTTGTGATTGTGACCGCTACTTGGAAATTTGGAACTTGGTGTTTACACAATACAATAAGCAGGCTGATGGCTCTTATGTTCCTTTGGAAAAGAAAAACATTGATACAGGCTGTGGTTTGGAACGGTTAGCATCCGTTTTACAAGGTTGTGAAACCAACTTTGAAACAGATTTGATTTTCCCAATCATAGAAGCGGCTGCAGCAAAAGCTGGTGTAAAATACCATGATTCTGCTAGCATCGATGTATCTCTGAAGGTCATCGCCGACCATGCCCGTGCTGTAACAGCCCTTATTTCTGATGGCGTATTGCCTTCTAACGAAGGGCGCGGTTATGTATTGCGCCGTATTTTGCGCCGTGCTGTTCGCCATGGTCGTCTTTTGGGTATTGAAGGTCCATTCTTGGTGCCTTTGATTGACGTAGTAGTTGATATCTTAGGTCCTGGTATTCCTTCGATTGTCGAAAAGAAAGACTTCGTAAAACGAGTTGTAGCCAATGAAGAAGAACGCTTTAACCAAACCTTGGCACAAGGTTTGTCTCTCTTGGCTGATCTTGTGGAAAATCTCAAGGCGAAGGGGGCTCAGGAAGTCCCAGGCAAGGATGTCTTCAAATTGTATGACACCTATGGTTTCCCTTGGGAATTGACCCAAGAAATCGCTGGAGAAGCTAGTTTGGCTATCGATAAAGAGGGCTTTGATGCCGCTATGGCTGAGCAACGCAATCGCGCTCGTCAGGCCCGTGTCGATCAAGATGCCAAGGTTGCTACGCCGGATATTACCTTCTTGGCTAAGGAGAACTTGGTGGAAGATTTGGCGACCCAAGAATCCAAGGTCATGATGCTTGGGGAAGGGGCAATGCGCCTCGACTCCGCATCCGATGGACAAGAGGTAACCATCATCTTGCAGTCCACCCCATTCCATGCAGAAGGGGGCGGACAAGTTGGTGATACAGGCTTCTTGGTAGGGCCTGTTGGTAAGATTGAAGTTCACAATACAAAACGTTTGCCAGAAGGTACCGTCTACCATATTGGGACCGTTGTGGAAGGGACCGTTTATGTAGGTGACATAGTAACCACTGATGTGGATCGCGTTCGCACTATGGATATCGCCCGTAACCATACGGCTACTCACTTACTCCATGCAGCCCTCAAATCTGTATTGGGCCAACATGTTAACCAAGCTGGCTCCTTGGTAACACCAGATTATCTCCGCTTTGACTTCACCCATTTCTCTCCTGTATCTCAAGAAGAGTTAGCCAAGGTAGAAGACTTGGTTAACCAAGAAATCTTGAAGGCTACCCCTGTGACTATTGAAGAAATGTCCATGGATGCCGCTAAAGAAAAAGGGGCTATGGCCCTCTTTGGCGATAAGTATGGCGATGTAGTTCGTGTTGTATCTGTTCCTGGTTTTTCTATCGAGCTCTGCGGTGGTTCTCATGTAGAAAATACCGGCTTTATTGGGTCCTTCCGCATCGTAGGGGAGCAAGGGACTGGCTCTGGTGTTCGCCGGATTGAAGCTTTTACAGGTAGAGCAGCCTTGATTGCATCCCTTGCTGATCGCGCTTTGGTACAGGATGTAGCGGATACCTTGAAGACCAAGGATGACCAAGTGGTAAGTCGTCTCCATGCGGTTATTGCAGAAGCTAAGGTTCTTGAAAAAGAATTGGCAGAAGCTAAGAAACAATTGGCCTCTGCTGATATGGGCGATCTTATGGCGACGAAACAAACTATCAATGGCGTTGCTGTAGTAGCTTCTGTGGTGGCAGCGCAAAATGTAGATGAATTGCGTGACCATGCGGACATGGTCTTGGATACCTTACAATCCGGTGTAGCTGTATTGGCCTTGGTTCATGATGGTAAGGTAAACTTTGTAGTCAAAGCATCTAAGGATGTCTTGGCAAAGGGAATTCATGCAGGTCAGATCGTCAAAGCAGCAGCACAAGCAGCTGGCGGTAATGGTGGCGGCCGACCAGACATGGCTATGGCCGGCGGTAAGGATGCTAATGCAGTAGATGCTGCCTTGAAGGCCGCAATTGATGCTATCTCGACCATGACTGCATAGTCTTTTAAGATGAGGGGCCATAGTTAGGCCCCTGCTGATAATACAGCAGAGGAGGATACAATGAGTATTTCCGATGAAACAATGATGTTTAAAAAAGTGGATGATACCCCTATGACAGCGGAGGAAATTCTTACGGATGTCTATAAATCCCTGTCTGAGAAGGGCTATAATTCCATTAATCAAATTGTAGGCTATTTGATTTCTGGTGATCCAACTTATATCACAAGTTATAATAATGCTCGCACCAACATGCGCCGCGTGGAACGGGATGAGCTTATTGAAGAACTTGTCAAAGAGTATGTGAAAGCGAAAGGCCTATAATGCGTATTTTATCTCTCGATGTGGGCAGCCGGACCATAGGTGTTGCTTGTAGTGATGCCTTGCTTATGACGGCGCAAGGTTTGGAAACCATCCGCCGGACCTCCCTAGAAAAGGATTTTGGTCGTATTCAAGAATTGGTCGACCAATACGAGGTTCATGAGATTGTGGTGGGGATGCCGAAAAATATGAATGGCACCAAGGGCGATAGGGCTCAGAAGACAGAAGAATTTGTGGATAAGATGAAGGAAGTCATCAAAACTTCCGTGACATTCTGGGACGAACGCCTATCTACAGTTATGGCTGAAAAATCCCTCATCGCTGCTGATGTGAGCCGAAAAAAGCGCAAGTCTGTCATCGATAAGATGGCTGCTGTCGTGATTTTACAGGGTTACTTAGACCGAATTGCGCATAAGTAGGCCGCCTGTGGTATACTAGGCATATACAAACACTAAGTATCCCCAATGAAGGAGACAATTATGGTTGATCAAAATTACGAAGGCGATTTAAACTATACGACTATCGAAGGCCCTGATGGGGTGGAGCGAACTTACGTAGAAGACGTAATTTTAGAGCACGATGGTAAAGAATTCGCCGTATTGATCGAAGTTCTTGATGATGACAGTAAGGATCAAGAGCCTATTGCTATGGTGGCCCGTATTGAAGAAGAAGGGGACGATGTATTTTATGAGTCCCCAACAGATGAAGAAACACAAGCCATTATTGACTTGTATGAGCAATTGATTGCCCAAGAAGAAGCATCTGAACAAGAATAAACTTCTTTATTCTCTATAAACTGCACCTCTCACTTAAGGTAGATGAGGGGGCAGTTTTTTTATTTCGATAAGTTTAAATATGGTATAATGGAAAGAACATGTAAGTGTTGTATTTGTATAGTAAAAAAGGTAAGACTGCATGAAACGATTCTTGAAATGTCTACTAGCACTCATGGTGCTGACTCTAGTTGTTATTGGGGGTCTAGTGGCTTGGTTCTACTATGTGCCTAACCGTTTTGACGATACCAATGAGACAGCAGTTCTGGAAATTAGCAAGGAAGCGACGGGTGTCGATATTGCTCAAAAATTAGAAGATGAAGGGTTGGTTCGTTCGGGCTATGCCTTCCGCCTTGCTTTACGCCTAACTGGGGAAGGGAACAAGCTCCAATCTGGCCACTATGAAATTCCTAGAAAAATCTCTGTCCATGATTTAATCGTCCTCCTTCAAGAAGGGAAGAATAAAGAAATCTCCATTACCATTCCTGAAGGCTATACCATTGGTGATATTGCTAAGCTCTTGGAAGAAAAGCATGTATGTACGGCTCAAGATTTCTTGGATCGGGCTAAGGTTCTCAGACCCTATCCTTATATGCATGGCACCCAAGAAACCAGTTATGGTGTAGAGGGCTTCCTCTTCCCATCTACTTATAATATTCCTGTGGGAGCTACAGCAGACGATGTAATTAAGATGATGGCTGATGAATTTAACCGTCAATTGACGCCCGACCTTCGCAAGGCAGCGCAGGCTCAAGGGTTAGATATTTACCAATGGGTCACCCTAGCTTCCTTGGTAGAACGAGAAGCACTCTTTGACCAAGATAGGGCTCCTATTGCAGCTGTCTTTAAACGGCGCTTACAGGAAGGCATGCCCCTTCAATCGGATGCCACTATTTCTTATGTCTTGGGATATGCTAAGGTGCATGTAACTTTGGAAGATACTAAATTACAAAGTCCTTACAACACCTATATAAATCCTGGGTTGCCACCAGGACCAATTTGCAATCCGGGGATCAAGTCCTTGGAGGCCGTAGCCTATGCGGGGACCACGGATTATCGCTTCTTTGTTGCTGATAAGGAAGGGCATAATCACTTCTCCAAAACCTATGAAGAACATTTGAAGGTAGTAGAAAGTATTTATGGAACTGAATGATATTCTAAACGAACAACGCCTATATGCCCTTATGAACCGGGTACCCATCTTGCGGGAGTCAGAAGTAGCGCTTTTTGATGAATTGATTGACCTGTACCGGCCTATGTCAGTCCTAGAGGTAGGAACGGCTATCGGCTACTCCACTCTACTCTTGGCTCGTAATCTTGGCCATGGGGGAAAAATTACTTCCATTGAACTGGATGAAGATAGGCATAGGGTGGCGCAAAACTTTATTGATCAGTCCGACTATGCTTCGGATATTACCCTCCTCTTAGGCGATGCATCGGATATTATTCCTACCTTAGAAGGCCCCTTTGATATGGTATTTTTAGATGGCCCCAAGGGGCAATACCTCCACCAGCTTAAGGCTCTTATGCCAAGGCTCACAGACAATGCGGTGATTCTGGCGGATAATGTCTTATTCCGGGGCTATGTTCGCGGTGAAAAGGAGGCGCCACGGCGCTTTAAAACCATTACTAAACGATTGCAAGATTACTTAGAATTTGTGGAAAATAGGGAGGCCTTTAATACCACTATCTACCCTATGGGAGATGGCATGAGTGTCTCCATTTGGAAAGGACAGTCTAATGGCTAAGAATTATGTTGAATTGCTCTGCCCAGCAGGCAATATGGATAAGCTTAAAATGGCTATCCGCTATGGGGCGGATGCGGTATACTGCGGTGGTCGCCGCTTTAACCTAAGAGCAGGGAACTCTAACTTTTCTGATGAGCAATTGAAAGAGGCTGTTGAGTATGTACATGCCCATGGGAAAAAAATCCATGTGACCTGCAATATTTTGCCTCATAATGATGACTTGGAAGGGCTAGAAGATTATTTGACGTTTTTAAATGACATTGGTATTGATGCCCTTATCGTTGCGGATATGGGCATCTTTCAAATGGCTAAGAAATATGCTCCTGACGTGGAACTTCATGTGTCCACTCAAGCTTCTACCACTAACTGGCTGACGGTTCAATCCTGGAAGGACTTGGGTGCTGATCGGATTGTTGCAGCTCGGGAGGTATCGATCAAAGACCTTAAAGTCATGAAGGATAAGGTAGATATCGAAGTGGAAGCCTTTGTTCATGGGTCTATGTGTATTTCTTATTCCGGTCGTTGCCTCTTGTCTAACTATATGACTAACCGGGATGCTAACCGGGGACAATGCGCCCAAGCCTGCCGGTGGAAGTATAAGTTGGTAGAAGAAAATCGCCCAGGAGAAGAATACCCTATCGAAGAAGACGAACACGGAACTTATATCTTTAATTCTAAAGACCTGTGCCTCTTGGCCCATATTCCTGAGCTTATAGAAGCCGGTGTGGACTCCTTCAAAATCGAAGGTCGTATGAAGTCTGTTCACTACGTGGCAACAGTCACCAAGGTTTACCGGGAAGCCATCGATAGTTACTTTGAAGACCCAGCTAACTATAAGGTTAAGCCAGAATGGATGGAAGAGTTGGAAAAGATTTCCCACCGTCCTTATACAGAAGGCTTTTCCGTAGAAAAACCAGATGAAAGCGCCCAAAACTATGGCCAATCTACCAATACCAACACCCATGACTTCATTGGCCTCGTGGAAGGCTACAATGAAGAGGGCAGCTATGTAGAGTTAGAACAGCGCAATAACTTTAAGGTGGGGGACCAGGTCGAATTCATGCAACCTCATGGTTCTTTGGTAAAAACCACCATTACAAAAATGGCTGATGGGGATGGCAATCCAATTGACGTAGCCCCTCATGCGCAAATGAAGGTTCGCCTCTATATGGACCAAGCCTTGGAAAAATACTCCATGATGCGTAAGGAAACAACAAAGAAGAAATAAGATGGATACATTAGTAGAAGAATTAATCCAAGACAAACCTCACCTCATGGTCCAAGGGCAGGATTGTATAGGTGCTGGTGAGGACTCCTACCTCCACTTTTATATAGACCCTAAGAATGTTAATTTTATCAATCGTATCTTGGAGGGCTATGAATATGTAGGGGTTATGACCTCTGTAGATAACCAAGGTCATCAAATGATTCGCTGTACGCCGGATACGCGAGAGTTGGCCATAAACATACTTAAGTCCTTGGGAGATACAGTGATAGCTATAGAAAATTAGAGCATAGCTTGCTAGGACAGGCCTTATTTGTCTTTAGATTTAAAGTTCAGGCAAAGATTTGATTCCTAGCTGTTGACCGCCTTTTTTACCTATGGTACTATAATCGAGTAAAAGGTAGTGCGAAGGACACGATGCCTGAATCCCTACATAAGAGAGAGCGACCGATGGTGGAATGGTCGTATGTAAATTCTTGTCATTACTCCCTTCAAACCGATACGGGGAATCCCTTTGGGGTAGTAACTGTATCCGCTAGGCAGCGTTAGAGGCCGTGAGGTGGGTCGCCATAGGCGATCAACTAGGGTGGAACCGCGAATACAACTTCGTCCCTTGTGTAAGGGGCGGAGTTTTTTTATTTCTCACGATTATGAGAAGTTATGAATTAAGTAATTCTGTGGCATGCCGTGTCCTGACGAGCATGACACCCCTAAAAGGAGATTTATTATGGCAGATGTAAACATCATTCTTCCTGATGGTTCTAAAAAAGCCTATGCAGCAGGGACTACTCTGGCTCAAGCTGTAAAAGAACTATCTAATTCCTTGGCTAAAAAAGTATTGGCAGCAGATGTAGATGGTCAATTGACTGATCTTCGTGAAGAAGTAAAAAATGGATCCCATGTATCCTTCTTGACCTTTGCAGACAAGGGTGGCCAGCATACCCTTCGCCATACAGCCTCCCATATTTTGGCACAAGCAGTAAAGCGCCTCTGGCCAGAAGCTAAATTAGCAATCGGTCCGGCTATCGATAAGGGGTTCTACTATGATATCGATATGGAACACGTGCTTACACCAGAAGATTTGGGCAAATTAGAAACGGAAATGGCCCGTATCGTAAAAGAAAACTTGCCAATTGAAAAAGAAATTATGTCCCGTCAAGAAGCCCTTAAATTCTTTGAAGAAAAAGGGGAAGACTACAAGGTAGAATTGATCGCAGACCTTCCAGAAGATGCGGTTATTTCTTGCTACAAACAAGGTGATTTTACCGATCTTTGTGCAGGCCCTCACGTGGCATCTACTGGTAAGGTCAAGGCCTTCAAATTACAATCCATCGCAGGTGCTTACTGGCGTGGAGATGAAAAAAATAAGATGCTCCAACGGATTTATGGTACCGCTTTTGAAAAGAAAGACGAATTGGATGCTTATCTACACATGTTAGAAGAAGCTGCTAAACGGGACCATCGCAAATTGGGTAAAGAATTAGGCCTCTTTGTCCTTAAAGAAGAAGGTCCTGGCTTCCCATTCTTCTTGCCAAAAGGAATGGCTGTGCGCAATGCTTTGGAAAACTTCTGGCGCGAAGTACATCATGATTTTGATTATGATGAAATTCGCACACCAATTATTCTCAACAAACAATTGTGGGAAACTTCCGGTCACTGGGATCACTACCGTGAAAACATGTACACTACAATCATTGATGATGAGGAATATGCAATTAAGCCTATGAACTGCCCAGGTGGCATTTTGGTTTACCAAAATGAAATGCATTCCTACCGTGATTTCCCACTTCGTTATGCAGAATTGGGCTTGGTTCACCGCCATGAATTGTCTGGTGCCCTCCATGGCCTCTTCCGGGTTCGTGCTTTCACGCAAGATGATGCTCACGTATTCATGTTGCCAGAACAAATGCAAGATGAACTCTTGAAGGTTATCGAACTCTTCGACCGTATTTATAGCCAATTCGGCCTCAAATACCATGTAGAATTGTCTACAAAACCTGACAATGCAATGGGTGATGATGCTATTTGGGAACAAGCAACGGATGCCTTGCGCAAAGCTATCGAAGCTAAGGGGATTCCTTACGTGATCAATGAAGGTGACGGCGCCTTCTACGGCCCTAAATTGGACTACCATATCGAAGACTCCATTGGCCGTACATGGCAATGTGGTACAATCCAATTGGATATGAACTTGCCTGAACGCTTCCAAATTGAATACGTTGGTGAAGATGGGCAAAAACACCGTCCTATTATGATTCACCGCGCTTGTTTCGGGTCTATGGAACGCTTCTTGGGTATCCTGACTGAACACTACGCTGGTGCCTTCCCAACATGGATGGCTCCTGTACAAGTGAAAATCTTGCCTATTTCCGACAAACATATCGCTTATGCTAAGGAATTGGCTAAGAAGATGCACAAGGACTACGTGCGGGTAGAAGTAGACGAACGTAATGAAAAAATCGGCTACAAGATTCGCCAAGCACAAGTGGCAAAGGTTCCTTATATGCTTGTGGTAGGGGATAAGGAAATGGAAGAAGGTACTGTTAACGTACGTAAGCACGGTGGTGACGAGTTGGGTACTGTGCCATTCCAAGAATTCTTCACTGCTGTTAAAGAAGAAATTAAAGAACGCAAATAAGGGTGATAAGACCTTTATGAGTTGATGAAAATAGCCTCCATCAAAGGATGGGGGCTATTTTGTATGTAAATGGTTGGGTATTGTATGGGCTTATCCTAGTAGAAAATGGTATAATTACACGAATGTTTTTATGGGCTTGCTCCTCTTGATGGAGTTAGAACTTTAATTGCTACCAGTGAGTAGCGAAAGGAAGTATGTATGGGTAAAGTAAATTCCTATGGATGGAAGGCTGTTATCGGGTCTTCCATTGGCTATGCTATGGATGGTTTTGACCTTCTAATTCTAGGCTTTATGTTGTCCTTGATTTCAGGGGATTTAGGTTTGACTACAGGTCAAGCTGGCTCTTTGGTGACATGGACCCTAGTGGGGGCTGTCATAGGGGGGCTAGTCTTTGGTAGCCTATCTGACAGGTTTGGTCGCGTTCGCATCCTCACTTGGACCATTGTTCTCTTTGCAGTCTTTACTGGGCTTTGTGCCTTTGCTCAAGGCTATTGGGACCTCCTGATTTTCCGGACGATTGCCGGGATTGGCCTAGGTGGTGAGTTTGGCATCGGTATGGCCCTGGCAGCAGAGGCTTGGCCAGCGCAACACCGGGCTAAGGCAACTTCTTATGTAGCTATTGGCTGGCAAATTGGTGTATTGGCGGCGGCCATTTTGACACCACTCCTACTCCCTCATATTGGTTGGCGAGGTATGTTTATGGTCGGCGTGATCCCAGCCCTAGTAGCTTGGATCTTCCGGTCTCGTCTTCATGAGCCAAAAATTTTTGTACAAGCACAAGAAAATCGAGAGGATTCTCAAAATAATTCCTTTAAGCTTTTGGTCAAGGACCTTAAGACTACTAAGACATCTATTGGTGTAACTATTTTAACGTCTGTACAAAACTTTGGCTATTATGGAATTATGATTTGGCTTCCTAATTTCTTGTCCAAACAATTAGGCTTCTCTCTTACCAAGTCTGGTTTGTGGACGGCTATTACTGTCTGCGGTATGTTGGTGGGGATTTGGGTCTTCGGTCGCTTGGCCGATAGAATTGGCCGTAAACCAACCTTTATCCTATTCCAAGTGGGATCAGTTATCTCTATTTTGGTGTATTCCCAATTATCTGATCCGACTATTATGCTCTTTGCTGGAGCTGTGTTAGGCGCCTCTGTAAATGGTATGATGGGCGGTTATGGAGCTCTTATGGCAGAAGCCTATCCGACTGCAGCTCGCGCGACAGCACAAAATGTTCTCTTTAATATTGGCCGTGCCGTTGGTGGCTTTAGTCCTTTGGTGGTAGGCATGATTATTTCTGCCTATTCCTACCAAGTGGCCATAGCTTTTCTAGCCATCATATACGTGGTAGATTTATTGGCTACTATTTTCCTTATCCCAGAATTGAAGGGGAAGGAATTGGAATAAGGTCCTGGTATAGAGGGATAATTAATATGTTAAATATATGAATGAATTGAGCCCTATATGAAAATTATCCTATCTCCCTCTAAAGGGAAACATAGATTGACTCTAGAAGGTGGAGATGAACTTCTCTTCCCTAAGGAGACAGATCAGGTATTAAATCTGATTAGAGGCCTATCCAAGGAAGACTTGGGCCATAAGCTTAAGATCAAGGGCCAGCTTTTAGAAGACCTGTATCATTTTTACCAGAACTACCAAGGGCAGGTCACTAGTCCCGCCTATAAGGTCTATGATGGAGTAGCCTTTAAGGGACTTGATGTGGCTAGTTTTAGTCAAGAAGACTTAGTTTATGCTAAGGACCACCTCTTAATCATGTCTGCCTTGTACGGCTTGGTGACACCTATAACGGCGATTAAGTCTTATCGCTTAGACATGAATAATGCACTGGTGAAAGGGTATAGCTTGTATAAGCTATGGAATCAGCCTATTAATAGCTACTTAGAAGGGGAGGAACTCATTTTCAATTTGGCCTCCAAGGAATATTATAAAATCCTTAAGAACCAGAGATTAGTAGATTTCGAATTTCTGGATTATTTTAAAGGACAGTGGAAGGCTACATCTCATCATTCCAAATATATGCGAGGGGCTATGGCACGCTATATTATCCAACATAGGATAGAGAATCCAGACGCTCTACAGAGTATCAGCCTAGAAGGTTACACCTATAGTCCAGAAGAGTCAGAGGCCAATCGACTTGTCTATAAGAAGGACCTGTAGAAGAGCGCATTTCTATTCATGTTGGGACCAATGCTTTGTCGGTTTAGGGAGGTTTATGAAAGCAGTGTAGTCCAATATGAAAGGGGCCTTTTTTGAACTATCCTATTTCTAGGGGACGAAGGCAACTTTCAGTAAATTATACCTATATTTCATTCATGTCTAACGAATGTATAACGAGATGTGAAGGTTTCTTAGGATTTAGTAAATTCTCATTTACAATCCTTGATTGATAGGACGGATTCCTCTACAATGACCACACATCGCAAATGCGGTGGTCAAACTAAATCGTAGTTAACGATTAGGAGGAATTTATTATGAATAAGAAATTACTTGCTTTAGTAACCGTAGCAGCAATGGGTATTGCAGTAGCTGGTGCTACACCACAAACGACCTTTGAAAAAGGCCAAGCTCAAGTGAATGCTGGTTATTCCAACATCCAAGGTGAATATGGTAACTATGACACAAAACACAAAGGCAATATCGACGCTGGTATGACTTATGCTGTTAATGATAAAACAGCTATCCAATACAACTACCAAGGCTTGAACACTAAAATTGCCAATGGTTTCCACACCGATAACCGTATGCATGAATTGAATGCTGTTCGTTCTTTGAACAATAACTTCGCTGTTTACGGTGGTTATGCAAACATCGGTGGCGATAACTTCAATAAGAATAAAGATATCGCACAAGTGGGTGTCATCGCTAAGAAACAATTGGGTAACTCCCCAGTAGAAGCCTATGCGAAAGGTGCTGTAGGTACTAATGATACATCTCTTTGGGAAGCAGGCCTCGGCTATAAAGCTACACAAGACCTCGATATCAGCGCTGGTTACAAACAACTTAACACAGCTAATGGTAATAACTCCTCTAATACCTTCAAAGGTTTCACAGCAGGTGCTTCTTACCGCTTCAAATAATAGGTTATGCTAGTTGACCCTAATGTAGGGCGATAGCTAGCTTGTCTATTGCTAAAAGACCACCCTTATACAAGGGTGGTCTTTTTTGTACTTATAGATAGACTCGGTAGACTTTGGGACCTATACTTAAGGTATAGATAGATTAGATATATACATGATGTATTGGAGGTTTATTATGCAGGGAAATTTTACATATGACATTCCTACCCGTATCCATTTTGGTAAGGATGCGCTAGAACAATTGGGTCCTGAATTAGTTAAGGTGGGTCCTACTGTTATGTTGACCTATGGTCGTTCTTCCATTAAAAAAAATGGTATCTATGATAAGGTTATGACTATCCTTAAGGGCGCTGGCAAGACTGTAGTTGAGTATTCTGGTATTAAGTCCAATCCTACCCTGAATCAAATGTTGGAAGGGGCTCGTCTAGTACGTGACCATAAGGTAGACTTCATTCTAGCTGTAGGTGGTGGGTCTGTTATCGATTGTGCTAAGGGTATTTCTGTAGCAGCCTATGCAGAAGGTGACCCTTGGGAAAAGTATTATGTAAACTGGGAACCGGTTACCCATAAGGTTGTTCCTATTGGAACCGTTTTGACCATGGTAGGGACTGGATCAGAAATGAATGGCGGTTCGGTTATTACAAATGAAGCAAAAAAACTTAAGAATGGCCGTAATTTTGAAGCCAATATGTTTCCTCAATTTTCTATTTTAAATCCTGAATTTACCTATAGTGTCCCTGAATACCAAATGTTATCTGGTATCTTTGATGCTATGTCCCATTTGATGGAACAATACTTTGCCGGCACTGATGACAATGTGACAGATTACCTTATTGAAGGTTTGCTAAGGTCTCTTATCCGTGCAGGACGCCAGGCTAAGGCTGATCCCCATAACTACGAAGCACGGTCTAATATTATGTGGGCTGCTTCTTTAGCTCTTAACACTATGTTGGCTTTAGGTAAACAGGGGGGTGACTGGGAAGTACATATGATTGAACATCAACTAGGTGCTTATACTGACTGTGCCCATGGTATGGGTTTATCTGCTGTATCAGTGCCATATTATAAAATGGTCTATAAAAATAACCCTGCTAAATTTGTTCGCTTTGCCAATGTTGTATGGGGGATTAATACAGATGGCATGACAGAAGACCAAGCTGCTTTGGCTGGTATTGATGCCCTTGGTGCTTATATCAAAGAAATGGGGATGGCTAGTAATTTACGGGAGCTCAATACCCAGGAAGAAATGCTTCCAGCAATTGCTGAATCGACCATCCTTTTAACGGGTGGTTATAAGACATTGACTAAGGAAGATGTTATGATCATTTTGAAGGAAGCCTTTTAAGAGAAAGAGACTCTCAGATAAAACTATCTATAGATATAAAGAGACCCTAGCTTACTAGCTAGGGTCTCTTTGACTTGTGTATAATAAAAGTATATGTAGATATTCTATAAGGAGTTTGTATGACTTTTCTATCCTCTAAGGGCGCAGGCTTAGCCCTTTGCTTTGTCTTGGCCTTACCTTGTTATTTCTTGGGTAAGTTGGTCCCCATGGTAGGAGGGCCAATATTTGCAATTATTTTGGGTATTATCCTAGGTATTTTTTATACAAATCGATCTTACACGGAGGAGGGTATTGGCTTTACAGCTAAGAAGGTACTCCAATATGCGGTTATCTTCTTGGGATTTGGTCTCAATATTGGAGAAGTCATCCATGTTGGCCTATACTCCCTGCCAGTTATTATCTCGACCATAGCAACGTCTTTAGTCGTAGCCTATCTGGCTTATAAGATACTCAAGGTAGAAGCTAAGTCAGCAGTCCTCGTTGGGGTGGGGTCATCTATTTGTGGTGGCTCTGCCATTGCTGCCACAGCTCCTGTTATCAAAGCCGATGGTAGTCAAATCGCTCAAGCTATCTCTGTAGTCTTTTTCTTTAATGTCATTGCCGCTTTTGTCTTTCCTAACCTAGGTGATTTGTTAGGCCTTTCCAACATGGGTTTTGGCCTCTTTGCGGGGACTGCCGTTAATGATACTTCTTCTGTAACAGCTACAGCAGCCATTTGGGATGAAATGCATCCTGGTGCTCACGCATTGGAGTATGCAACCATAGTTAAACTGACACGGACCTGTGCTATCATTCCTATTACACTAGTCTTAGGTGTCTATGAGACAATGAAGACCAAGCGGTCTCAAGAGGGCCATAGGCAGGGGGAAAGTATAGCTAGTATATTACCTCGTTTTATCATTTATTTTATCCTAGCCTCTTTAATCACGACCTTAGCAACTTTTTTAGGGATAAGTAAAGACATATTTGATCCCTTTAAAGAAATAGCTAAGTTTATGATTATCATGGCCATGATGGCCATAGGTCTTACTACAAATGTAGTTACCCTGGTCAGATCTGGTGGTCCTGTACTAGCATTAGGCGGTCTCTGTTGGGTGGCTATATCCCTAGTTAGTCTTTGGGTGCAGGGCCTTATTGGTCAGTGGTAAGATATAGGGTATAATAAAGGGAAGCTCCTATGAGCCTTTATGAGATAAGTTAAGCATAGCTATGCTTATGTATGATAAAGGAGACCTAGTATGGCAAAAGATTGTTCCTTCGACGTTGTATCTGAAGTAGATATGCAAGAAGTTGATAATGCAGTAAATCAAGCGATTAAAGAAATCGGTACACGGTATGATTTCCGCGGATCTAAATCTGAAATTTCCTTGGAAGGCGATACGATTAAACTTATCGGCGACGATGAATATAAATTGGGTGCTGTTGTAGATGTCCTTAAGGGCAAGATGGTAAAGCGAAATGTATCCATTAAGAATCTTGAATTCGGCAAGGTTGAGGCAGCATCTGGCGCTACTGTTCGTCAATTGGTGACTATTAAAAAAGGTATTTCTCAGGAGAATGCCAAAAAAGTAACCAAGGCCATTAAGGATATGAAAATCAAGGTGCAGGCTTCTATCCAAGGTGATCAAGTACGGGTGTCCGGCAAGGATAAGGATGACTTACAAGCAGTTATCCAAATGCTTAAGAATTTAGATGTGCCAGTAGAATTACAATTCACTAACTTCCGTTCCTAAGAAGGTGCCTCCAAGGTTAAATTATAGCTTATGAAAATTAATAGGCTAGCTGATTGATACGTATATAGAATACGAGTAGGACTCAATGAGTCCTACTTTTTTTTGTCAAGGCTGTTATTACAAAAAATAGAATTTAGCCTATATTTATATTTTGATAAAAGTTCTCATTGACAATAAATTTTAAATTGAGTACTATATAGACAAATTATTGAGAAGTTTTATCATTACAATGCTTGATAGATATAGAAAAGAGGAATTGTATGAGTCAGCTTGGCATTATTGTTGCTTCCTTTGGTTCCGTTTATGTAGAGGCGGTAGAAAAATCGGTAGATGCACTTGTGGAAGATGTGAATGAGGCTTATCCTGATGCGGTTGTAGAACGGGTCTTTCTATCTCCTGCACTGGTGGAAAAGTGGAATGAATTGGAAGAAAAACCTGTATTGGATTTGGAAGGGGCTTTGGCTAATTTAGAAGCAAAAGGTGTCACGGAAGTATATATTCAACCTATGTCCGTGGTTAACGATCCTTGCTACCAGGACTTGCGACGCCAGGTATCCAAGTATGTGCGAGAACGGACCTATTCATTCTCCTCCATATATGTAGGTAAACCGCTCTTAGCATCCTTGGGCGTTAAGAATCATGTGGATGACTATGAGCAAAGTTTGGAGTCTATTTATCGTCATGTAGGTCCATCTGCTATTAATAAGACTATCTTACTCATGGCTAATGGTAATGCCCAATTAGAATATGCCACCTTGCAAATGAAGGCTCTTTGTGCGGGGATGAACAATGTGGTGGTATTTACATCTAATGGATTCCCTAACTTTAAGCAGTCCCTCCAATTCTTACGAGCTTCTGGTCATACAGAAGTTTTGGTGGTACCTATGGCTGTGATAGGGTCGTCTCATCTTATGGATTATTTGGGTGGCAACCGGTCTGACTCCGTAGCGACTCTCTTAGCTGAGGCTGGTTATAAGGTGGATATTTGGAATCAAGGATTAGGAGAAAATCCTTATATCCGTGGTCTTTTCCTCAAGCACATCAACCAAATGATGCAATTTGTAGAACGCCGTAAATCAGACGGTCCTGTGGATCGTGCTCAAAAGTCTACGGTTACCCTGATCAAAGGAGCCTAAGACCTACAAATGTATACATGTATACATATAAAGGACTCTCTATGAGGGTCCTTTTTTGTGGTATTATGGCATAGTAAAAGACTACTTGGCTTTAATTTTATGTAATTCTTTATAAGAATCCTATGGCATCCACTAGGAGGACCACTAATGAATGATCTTGCTATAGTAGTAGTTGCTTATGGGACTACTAATGAAGACCAGGCTAATCAGACTATTTTGCCTTTGTTTGCCTCCATCAAGGAGGCTTTTCCAAAGCATACAGTATCCTTAGCCTATAGTTCCATGAAGATTGTCAGCAAGATTCGGGAACGAGGCGGCCAAGTGACTTCTTTAGAAGACTGTTTGGAAGGCTACCAAACAAAGGGGTTTAAAAAGGTCTTAGTAGAGCCCCTCTTTGTCACAGAAGGGGAGGCGTTACTCGATCTAGATAAACGACTCAGGGCTTTTGGACAGACTCATGCAAGCATGACTTTACACAGGGGTGAGCCTTTGATTCCTGCTGGTCGAGAGGGGAATCGAGCAGTTTTAGAAGCCTTAAAAGATTATGTTAAACCTAGTCTTGAAGAGAGGAAAAATCGTCATGGCCTTTTGTTAATAGGCCATGGGGGAACTACGGTGACCCATCGTATTTATGAGAATTTACAAGTTGCTTTGGATGCTATCTGTCCCATTCCTTTGCGAATAGGAGCCTTGACGGGGACGGCTAACGTAGTATCCCAAGAAGGTTTGGATAACCTAGTCCTGTGGGTGGAGAACCATTGGATAGATCAGGTTCATATTTACCCTCTTTTTTATACGGCAGGTTATCATGTGAATAAGGATATTTTGGGTCCTGGGCCAGACTCTATATGCTCTCAGTTAGGTCGACGACAAGTAGATACTGTTCCTCATATGTTAGGTCTTGGTCAATCTAAATCGGTAGCTAAGATAGTAATCAATGAAATATCGAAAAAAATAAAAATATTACTTGAACAATAATCATTATTGAGTATATAATATAGATGTAATTCGATTTAAATAAAGTTATTTACATATTTTAGGAGGCTATTATGGCTATTCATGATCTTATCAAAACTGGCGATTGGAAGGGTGAAAAACACGTTCCTGTTATCACATGCCCAGATACCTTCCAAAAGGGTCAAGCAACAACTATCGAGTTAGCTGTAGGTAAAGAAATTGCTCACCCAAATACATTGGAACATTACATCAAATGGATTAAATTGTATTTCGTAGCAGAAGGCACTCAACACCCTGTTGAAGTAGCAGAACTTAACTTTATCGCCCATGGTGAAGGGGAAGTTTTGGCACAACCAACTGGTACAGTAACCGTTGCCTTGCCTACATCTGGTAAATTGATCGCTGTTTCCTATTGCAATATTCACGGCTTGTGGGAATCTGAAAAGGATATCACTGTAGCATAGACTAGTTGTCTTTTATACAATTACATTGTAACGATATCACAGTAACGTAAACTTAGACTCCTTACGCTGCTTGATATATGCCCCTGATCCAAAGATCGGGGGCTTTCTTGTTGTTTTGTGTCTAGTGAAACTTAAAAAAATGTCCGTAGTGAATGGATAAATATCCTTTCAGTAAAGAAAAATCCCTATAAATCCCTTTACACAGGTATTTCTATAGGGTAGAATTAAACCATATTTGTTGATATTCATTCAGATAAATGAGGGATTTTTCGTGCCTTTAATTGTTAAAAAATTTGGTGGTTCTTCCGTAGCAACACCAGAAAAAATATTTAATATCGTGGATCGCGTCTTACGCGAACGCCAAGAGGATGATCAAATCGTCATCGTCGTATCTGCCATGGGAGATACAACGGATGATTTGGTAGGCTTAGCTAAGCAAGTGACCAATAAACCCTATGGTCGGGAGATGGACCGCCTTCTCTGCACTGGGGAACAGGTAACTATTTCCTTGATGGCTATGGCTTTTGAAACACGGGGGCAAAAGGCTATCTCTATGACTGGCGCCCAAGCTGGAATTAAGTCCTCCGATGCCTTTAATAAAGGCCGTATTTTGGGTGTAGAACCTGGTCGTGTATTTGAAGCACTGGACGCAGGTAACATAGTTGTTGTAGCTGGATTCCAAGGCATTACTGAAGATGGTGATATGGCTACCTTAGGTCGTGGTGGTTCCGATACGACAGCCGTTGCTTTGGCAGGTGCTATGAAGGCGGATGTATGTGAAATCTTTACCGATGTAGATGGCGTATATTCTACAGACCCTCGGGTTTGCCCAAAAGCAGAAAAATTGCCTGAAATTACCTATGGTGAAATGTTAGAAATGGCCCGCCTTGGTGCAGGTGTTATGCAACCACGGGCAGTTGAAATGGGCCTACGCTATGGAGTGCCAATTCATGTACGATCTACTTTCACCAGTGATCAAGGGACAATTATCCGGGAGGACTATACAATGGAACACAATAAACGCGTTATTACAGGCGTAGCTGATGATAAAAACGCTGCCAAGGTATCCTTGATTGGCGTAGAAAATAAACCAGGCGTAGCGGCTAAGGTATTCAAAGCTTTGGCGGCTCACAATGTGGATGTGGATATGATTGTTCAATCTATTCGCTCTAATAACGATGCTAAAACAGATATCGTATTCACGGTCATGAATGATGATGTGCCACAAGCTAAAGAAATCATTGATGAAACTCATAAGGAAATCAATATCGATGATATCAATATCGATGAAGATGTTGCGAAGGTATCTGTGGTTGGTGCGGGCATGTTAGGACAACCAGGCGTGGCTGCACAAATGTTTGATATCTTGGGCCAAGAAGGGATTAACGTAGAAATTATTTCTACTTCTGAAATTTCTATCACTTGTTTAGTAAAAGAAGAACGCGTTAAGGATGCTGTAAAGGCTATTCATGAAAAACTCTTCTTTGCAGAACGCGGCTAATGGTTATGGATGCACTTGATAGCTTCATGCAGGAGATCCTCAACGATGATGTAAGAAGGGAAGGCCTCTTGCATGATATGATTGACCATTTGCAAAACCAACCCCTTCCTTCGGCTGAACAATTGACTACAGGCTTTACGGATACTACTCAACGTCATGGAGTTTACTATGACTATGACAAAGGGGAGGTAACTATTTCCTACCGTGTCGTAGATGACATGTATCCTAGTCGGCTTATGTCCTTCGAGAATTTTAGGGTCGTTCTAGAAGGATTATTGGTTTGTCGGCGCAACAAAAAATGGGCTCTAGAATCCTAGTAGAGGGGCTGTAACAGAATGCGATAAAACCGCATTCTGTTACGGCCCCTTTTCATTTCCTTATATGTTCGTATGGTATAATAAACCCATATGTATATGAGTATAAGTTGCTTGTTAATTTACGATAGATAGGCCTTTTTACGGCCGCATTTTATGATTAGGAGTTGCTATGGAGCTCAATAAAACATACTCTGGCTTTACCCTCAATCGCATCGAACACATCGATGAAATTAATGGGACTGCCTATGAAATGAAGCATGATAAATCTGGAGCCCGTCTCATTTATATTGACGCACCGGATACCAATAAGGTTTTCAACATTGCCTTTCGTACTACCCCTAAGGACAATACGGGGGTTGCCCATATTATGGAACACTCCGTACTCTGTGGGTCTCGCAAGTTCCCCCTAAAAGAACCTTTCGTAGAATTGGTTAAGGGATCTCTCAATACCTTCCTAAACGCTATGACCTATCCGGATAAGACTATGTACCCGGTTGCCTCCAAAAATGATAAGGACTTCCACAATCTCATGGACGTGTATTTGGATGCAGTCTTTTTCCCTCGCGTAGCAGAAGATCCTGAAATCGTCATGCAAGAAGGTTGGCACTACGAATTAGAAACTAAAGAAGATCCTTTGACCTATAAGGGAGTCGTGTTCAATGAGATGAAGGGTGTTTATTCTTCGCCGGATTCTATTTTGGAACGACACAGCATGGAGGCACTCTTCCCAGATACAACCTATGGTGTTGACTCTGGTGGGGATCCTGATTTCATTACGGACTTAACCTATGAAAAGTTCCAAGACTTTTACCGGACTTACTATCATCCATCTAATGCCTATATTTTCCTCTTTGGGCAAATGGATATAGAATCGCATTTGGCTTTCATCGATGAGGAATACCTTAGTCATTTTGAGGCTATTGATGTGACCAATACGGAAATCGGCTTGCAAGTGCCTCTTGCAGATGGGGCGCAAGCTGCTTATTCGTATAGTATTGGTTCCGAGGAAACTAAGGAGGGCAAAACCCTTCACGCCTTGACCTATGTGCTCAATGGTATGGATCAAGAGAAGTCCTTAGCCTTTGAAGTCTTGACCCATACTCTTTTGACATCACCTGCAGCCCCTCTTAAACAGGCACTTATTAAGGCTGGGGTGGGGTCTGATATTTCCGGTTACTATTTGGATTCCATCCGCCAACCTCTATGGAATATTACTGTCTCTGGTTCTGATATGGGTAAGGAGGCAGACCTAAAGGCTATTGTAGATAAGACACTTGCAGAGATTGCTACTAATGGGTTAGATAAGGAGCTATTAGAGGCTTCTTTAAACTCTATTGAATTTTCTTTGCGGGAAGCTGATTTTGGTGGTCGCCCAATTGGCTTGGCTTATGTCATTCGCATGATGGATAATTGGCTCTATGGAAAGGATCCTTTGGAACTCCTTCACTATGAAAAGGCGCTAGCCGCAATTCGTGCTGGTTTAGAGGGTACCTACTTCCAAGATTTAGTCAAAGAGTTCTTGTTAAGAAATAACCATAAGGCTTTGATAAGCATCTATCCTGAACCAGGCTTGCAAGAGAAGAAGGATAAGGCGCTGACAGAGAAACTCGCAGCTCTTAAGGAAGCCATGTCAGACCAAGAATTGGAAGATATAATTGCTAAAACAAAACACCTCAAGGAGCGGCAAGAAAGCCCTGACTCTGAGGAAGCTTTAGCTAGCATTCCTCTCTTGGAATTATCTGATTTGTCGCCACAAGTGGATAAGATTGAACGAGTTGATTCCCAAGTGGGGCCTACGGGCTTCCACTTTGTACCAACCTTCGCCAAAGGTATTAACTATGTAGCCTACTACTTTGGCTTAGATTGCCTCACAGAGGAAGAACTCTTCTACGCGGACCTCCTGTCTGATATGTTGGGCCGAGTTAATGCAGGGGACAAGGCCTATGATCAAGTAGCTAAGGATATTAACCTCAACTTAGGTGGTTTTTCTACAGACATTATCGGTATTGGCAAAAATCGGTCTCGCCATGACTATCGTCCCTTCTTTGTAATCCGTGCCAAGGCCCTTCATAGCAAGCTGCCTGAATTGGTTCGTATTGTGGATTATATCATTAAAGAGTCCCACTATACAGACCAGGGGCGCTTGGAAGAAATCGTCAATGAAAATAAGGCTATCTGGGATAATGAAGCCTTCCGTCGCGGTCATACCCTTGTGTCCCAACGGCTTATGGCGCAGTTTTCTGAGTTAGGCAAGTTTAAGGATGCAGGCAATCTCTCTCTTTATCAAAATCTACAGACTCTAGTCAAAGATCCTAAAAAGATGGCAGATCTGCCTCTTAATTTGAGCAAGGTTGCTAAGAAAATTTTCAGGTCTAATAACTTACATGTCCTTTTGGTGGGGCAAGAAGGGGAGGACAAGGCCTTCTTGTCTTTGGCTCAGGATTCTTTAGCTTCTCTTCCACAAGAAGAATTGCCAACAGGACAACTGAATTTCTCTAAAGAGGTTAAGAGTGAAGGTATTTACACAGCTGGTAAGGTTCAGTATGTGGCCCAAGGAGGAAACTTCCTAGATCATGGTCACGCCTATGTAGGAGCCATGTCCGTTTTGGAAACTATTCTCCGCTATGAATACCTTTGGATTAAGGTTCGCGTACAAGGTGGTGCTTATGGGGCCTTTGCTAACTTTTATGATAATGGCAATATGGTTCTCTGCTCCTACCGAGATCCAAATCTAGTAGAAACTTTGGATGCTTATAAGGAATTGGCCGACTACTTGGATGGTTTTAGTATCAATGATCGGGAAATGCGTAAGTATATTATCGGCACTATGTCTGGTCTTGACTTACCGATGACTCCATCTCTTATGGGACCTCGGGCCATGAGTGACTATTTCTCTGGTCTTAGCCATCAAGCTAAGGTGGATTTCCGCCAAGAGGTTATTGATTGCCGTCCGGAAGATATTAAGGGATTGGCTCAAGTGGTGCGAGATGTGATGAATGATCAACACGTATGTACCATGGGGAACGAACAAAAAATTAAAGAGGCTGACTATCTCTTTGATCGAATCATTTCCCTTTCTTAGGAGGTCTTATGAAAGGTCGTTTTGCTCCTAGTCCTACGGGTCATATTCATTTAGGAAATGTGTGGGTAGCCCTCCTAGCCTATCTGTCGACCCGGTCTCAGGGAGGAGACTTTCTTATTCGCATGGAGGATATCGACAAACAGCGTTCCAAGCGACAATTGGGAGAGGCCCTCTTGGATGATTTGGAATGGCTGGGTTTCGATTGGGATCAAGGGCCTCGCGCGTCAAGTGACCAAGAAACTTATTGGCAGTCCCATCGGTATTCTTACTATGACAAGATCCTTAGACAGTGGGAAGAGGAAGGAAAAATCTATCCCTGTTTTTGTAATCGGGCACGGATACAAGCTATAGCATCTGCCCCACATAGGGGTGAACACAGGCTCTTCTATGATGGTTATTGCCGGAATTTGGATAGTAAGCAACGGGGTATTATGAGCCAAGATAAAGCGCCGTCTTACCGTTTACGTTTAGAATCTTGTCAAATCACTTTCAATGATTCTTGGCAAGGGGCTGTAGTGACAAACTTAGTTGAGGGCGCTGATGATTTTGTTCTTAAGCGAGCAGATGGTATGTTTGCCTATAATTTAGCCGTTGTCTTGGATGATTTGGCTATGGGTGTAACAGAAGTGGTTCGCGGAGCAGATTTATTGGATGCAACAGCCCAACAAATTTACCTATATAAGCTCTTGAATCAGGATCATCCAACCTATTGCCATGCGCCTCTATTAGTTGATGGACAAGGCTACCGATTATCTAAAAGACAGGCTTCTATTACGGTCGCTGATCTTAGAACAGCTGGTTATAGTAGTCGCCAAATCCTAGGACACCTTGTTAGGGCTACAGGCCTTTTTAAAGGAAGTGGGAATCCATCCCTCATAGACCTTATTTCCCTGTGGAAGAGTGGAGGATTAAACCTAGATTGTTTAAGCGCTAATCAAATCACCATGCCCAAGACACCTCTTTAGTGGGGACTGGTGGAGAAGAGTCTATCTATAAGAGATAGACTCTTTTTGCTTTTATTATAGGATTCTCTTTGCAAAACGATAAATCTCGATATTGACTTAACGATAAAATTCGATATAATGGATATAGACAAGTATGAGGTCTTATTGGGGCCTCAAAAGTGTGGTAAGTAAAGTTAAAATAAGGAGACATACAAATGGCAGATTTAAAAGAACTTAAAACAGCTGAATATGCTGATTTCACAAAATCCGGTGTAGTAGTGCTTGATTTCTGGGCTCCATGGTGCGGTTATTGCGTGCGCATGATGCCTGTATTTGAAGAAATCGCTGGTCAATTGGCTGGGAAGGTTAACTTTGCAAAGGTTAATTCCGATGAAGAAACAGAATTGGCTCGTCAATTATCCATCGAAGTATTGCCTACCTTCGTTATCATGAAAGACGGTCAAGTGGTAGATCGTAAGATTGGTTTCTTGCCAAAAGGCGATCTCTTAGCTGCTATCGAAGCTCATTTATAAGTCTTTTCTGGAATTTCCCCACAAATTACCACTGGAACTGAAAAATAAATTGTATACTCGATTCATTACATGAGTAGAATCTGAAAATAGGTCCTAAAATTATGAAAAGTAATTTTAGGACCTATTTTTTTATGCCTAGAAAAGGTCTAGATAAGCCTATATAGGCAGTCAAAATAAGGGCCTTGAAGATAAGGTAAAAATAAAATGAATAAATCTTCAGAAATTTTTGGAAATTTATTGTTATGAGTGGGGGATTGTGGTAAAATGTTCCATATAGTGGTGAATGAATAAGAAGGAAAGGTGGTGACAGGCCATGTTCATGGGTGAATTTAATCACTCCATCGATGCCAAAGGGCGTATGATTATGCCGGCTAAGATACGTGAACAGTTAGGTGATAAGTGCATTATCACTATGGGTCTGGATGACTGCCTCTTCGTTTATGATGAAGAAAAATGGAATTCTATCGTAACCACTTTGAACAAACAACCAACCACTAAAGCTAGTATTCGCGCCTTAAAACGGATGATTTTTGGCAAGGCCACTGAATCTGAATTTGATGGGCAAGGACGCGTATTGATTCCCACCACCCTTCGCCAACATGCAGGCTTGGACAAAAAATCTGTCGTTGTAGGCGCTGGTGACCATGTGGAAATATGGAGCCAGGAAAAATGGAATACCTATATGGGTGATGTAGGTCCTAAGGTTGAAGAATTAGTTGAAACAATTGAGGATCTTGCATTCTAGGAGGTAGTTTGGAATTCAATCACACAAGCGTGCTCTTACGCGAAACGGTAGACTCTGTTATTACAGATCCTAATGGTATTTATGTGGACTGCACCCTGGGTGGAGCAGGGCACTCTCATGCCTTAGGGATGCGACTAACAGAAAGAGGCCTCTTAGTGGGGCTTGACCAAGATACAACAGCCCTTAAGGTGGCGCGCCAGCGCTTGGGGGATTTGAAGTGTCAGGTCAAAACTATACAAACCAATTTTTGTGACCTAAAAGAAGCTTTATTGACAGCGGGAATTGACCATGTAGATGGCTTTATCTTCGATCTTGGCGTGTCCTCCTATCAGTTGGATACACCAGGACGGGGCTTCTCCTATATGCATGATGGCCCTTTGGACATGCGTATGGATATGGACTATCCCCTAACTGCTGAAGAGGTTGTTAACGATTATGAACCAGAAGACTTGGTACGCATCCTAAAGGACTACGGTGAAGAACGGTGGGCTAAGCGCATCGTCGATTTCATTGTGGCAGCCCGTCAGGAGGAACGGATTACAAGGACTGGTCAATTGGTGACAATTATAAAAAAAGCCATCCCCGCCAAGGCGCGGCAGGATGGCCCCCATCCAGCTAAGCGAACCTTTCAAGCTATTCGTATAGAGGTTAACCGTGAACTTGCTATCCTACATGATTCCTTTGTGGATGCAGTTAGTTTGCTTAAGCCGGGAGGGAAAATTGGTGTCATTACCTTCCATTCCTTGGAAGATCGGATTACCAAACAAACGTTTAAGGAATTATCTACCGCTTGCATATGCCCGCCAGAACTACCGGTTTGTGTATGTCATCATAAAGCGGTGATACAAGCGAGGAATAAGGCCATCGAGCCAAGCCGGGAAGAAGTGGAGGCAAATCCTCGTTCGAGAAGTGCAAAATTACGTGTGGCTACAAAACTGTAAGGGATTATTGAGGAGGCAGTATCATGTTGGCAAAGAGAACAGTGGGTGTACAAGCGGGAGGAGACTCCTTAGCGAATCGACGGATAGGAAAACGTACACCAGGTATTTTATTTGATTTCTCTCCAGCTATGGTACAAGTTCTCAAGACCGTGGGTATCGTTGTAGCTCTTCTCGTCTTATTGGCTATCATGCATGGTCTGGCAACAAAAATGGGCTATGAGGTGGTTAATGCTCAGCATCAAGTAGTACAATTAAAAAAAGATAATGACACACTCCAAGTGGAAGTGGCTGCCCTTAAGTCTCCTACACGGATTCAAAAGATTGCCACTGAAGAGTTGGGTCTTGTATTGCCAGATGCCTTTGTGTATAGCACAAAAGCAACGCAAGGGGACCGCGGCTCCCGCTAGTGTGATTGTTGACTGGGAAGGAGCAGCCTGAAATGGCTGCTTCTCTTATGTATATAGGAGTGAATCTCGTGAAGAATTTAGAAGCCTTACTAGCCCTTTTGAATGACGCCTCAGTCACAGGGCCTAATAAAAAAGAAATCCTCGATATTACGGCTGACTCTCGTAAAGTAGCATCAGGCACCCTGTTTATTGCTTTGGATGGGGCGACCGTAGATGGCCATGATTTTGTTCAAAAAGCAGTAGATGCTGGAGCGGCGGCCCTCTTAGTATCCAAGGATGTGTCTGTATCTGGTTCGGTCACTATCATCAAGGTTAGTGATACACGACAAGCTATGATGACGCTAGTACCATTCTTCTTTGATTATCCTGCTGGTAAGATGCGCATGATTGGGGTTACTGGTACTAATGGTAAGACTACGACGACCCATATGATTGCCCATATGTTACGGGAACAAGGCCATAAGGTAGGGATTATAGGTACGGTTCATATCGTTATTGGAGATCAAACTTTTCCTATCCATAACACCACACCTGATGTGGTTGACTTACAACACATCTTGCAAAAGATGGTGGATGCAGGTGTGTCTCACTGCATTATGGAAGTATCCTCTCACGCTTTAGCCCTAGGGCGGGTGGCAGGTGTTGAATACGATACAGCGGTATTTACTAATTTGACCCAAGACCATTTGGATTTTCACAAAACCTTTGAGAATTATTTAGCTGCTAAGTGCAAGCTATTTACAGGCTTGACCCAAGGAAGTCCTCATAAGTCCCCTAAGGGAGCTGTTATTAATATCGATGATCCTTATGGGCAACGGATTATGGACCTTACTAAGGTACCTGTTATTACCTACTCTACACAGAAGAAGGGGACCCTCAATGCCCATGATGTGACCATGACATCCAAGTCCTCTGCCTATACCGTCGAGTATAATGGAGCCTCTTACCCTGTGAAGATGAATACAACAGGCCTCTTTAATGTATACAATACCCTAGCTGCTATTGGGGCCTGCCTACAAGAAGGATTGTCTATGGAAGCAATCGATAAGGCATTAACCACCTTTACAGCGGTTCCAGGTCGCTTTGAATTGGTTGATGAAGGGCAAGATTTTGCCGTTGTGGTAGACTATGCCCATACGCCAGATGGTTTGGAAAATATCCTTAAAACAGCTAAGGCAATTACGAAAGATCGAATTATTGTAGTCTTTGGTTGCGGTGGTGACCGAGACGCCACTAAGCGGCCAATTATGGGGCGGTTTGCAGCCCACTATGGAGATCGGATCTTTGTAACTTCCGATAATCCGCGGACGGAAGACCCTGTCAAGATTGTGGCGGATGTAGCAGCAGGTGTAAAAGAAGCCTTGCGAGAGGGGACCAGCTACCAAGTGATTGTAGATCGGTCGGAAGCTATCCATGAGGCAATTAAAGAAGCACAAGCGGGGGATGTGGTTATCATTGCCGGTAAAGGGCATGAAACGTATCAAATTTTAAAGGATAAGACTATCCACTTCGACGATCGTGAAGTGGCTCGCCAAGCTTTGCGTTCCCTTAAGTAGGGGACGCTTGTTTGGCCTTGTATAGAAACGAGGAGGAGGCTCATATGGCACAATTCACCTTGGCAGAGGTTGTAACAGCAACAAATGGTATCTACAAAGGAACAGAAACCATTAGTTTTGCTGATGTCTCTACAGATACGCGCACAATTAAAGAGGGATGCCTTTTTGTAGCCCTTAAGGGGGACAACTTTGATGGCCATAATTTTCTGGCTAAGGCGCAAGAAATGGGTGCGGCTGGGGCTATTGTAGACCTAGGGCGAACTTTAGAAGGTTTTCCTTGTATCGAGGTTCCTAATACGCTCAAGGCTTATCAAGATTTGGCTCGCTCCCATCGTCGACGTTTTTCCATTCCTGTCATTGCTATTACTGGTTCATCCGGTAAAACAACAACTAAAGAAATGGTAGCTGCAGTTTTAGCTACTCAATTCAAAGTTTTGAAAACGGAGAAAAACTTCAACAATGAAATTGGTCTTCCTAAAACCCTCTTAGGTCTTACCGAAGACCATCAAGCCTGTGTCGTTGAAATGGGGATGCGGGGCTTAGGACAAATTGAAGAGTTGGCCCTTATTGCAGAGCCAACGGTAGGTGTTATTACTAATGTAGGGACCTCTCACATTGAGCTCTTAGGGTCTCAAGAAAAAATCGCACAGGCCAAGGGGGAACTCATTGCTTGCTTGGATGAGGACTCTATTGCTATATTGAATGCTGATGATCACTATGTAGCAGAAATGGCTAACATCGCTAAGGGCAAGACTATGACCTATGGGATTCAAAATAATGCTACCCTTAAGGCCTCTAACTTGACCTATAAGAAGGATGGCATTAAATTCACTTGTAAATGCTATGACGATGTCTTTGATGTCTTTTTGCCAATGATTGGGGAACATAATGTTTTGGATGCCTTGGCTGCTATTGCAGTAGGGAGAACTTGTGGTCTCAGTGCAGCAAAGATAAAAAAAGGGCTAGAAGTTTTTACTGGCACACCACTTCGCCAAGAAATCGTTGCTTTTAAGGACTTTGTAGTCCTTAACGATACCTATAATGCCAATCCATCGTCTATGGCTGAATCCATTAAGGCCTTGGGCCAACTTCAAGGTAAAAGAAAGGTTGCCATGTTGGGTGATATGTTGGAATTAGGAGACTTCACAGAAGAAGGTCATCGACAAATTGGTCGTCTCTTAGTTACTGAAGGTTATGATGTACTTTACACATTCGGAGAAGCTGCCAAGTTTATTGGTGATGAAGCCCGAAAGGGAGGAATTCATGTACAAGCTTGTAAAAGTCACCTAGAAATGGCTAACCTTTATGAGGCGGACCATGAGGAAGGGGACGTAGTTCTCGTAAAAGCTTCTCGTGGCCTTCGTATGGAACGGGTCGTAGAAGAATTAAAGGAACAAGAAGAGTCTAAGCGGAATTAGAAAAAGGGAGTTTTACTAATGGATATGTTGTCACATTTATTTATACATTTGGTTATCCCCTTTGTGATGACCCTGATCATTACCCTGGTTTTTGGAAAATTTGGGATTCGAGGCCTTGCATCATTGCACGCTCAACAAGCTATCAGGGAAGAAGGACCTCAAGGGCATCAAGCTAAGGCTGGCACGCCAACTATGGGTGGTGTTTTCATGCTCCTAGCCCTCCTCTTGGGGACGCTGGTATTTGGTAAATGGAACCCTACAACCTTTGCTCTTCTGATTCTTACCTTGGGTCATGGCCTTTTGGGCTTCTTTGACGATTTTGTGAAGGCTGCTAAAAAACGTAACTTAGGCCTTACTGCCAAGCAAAAGCTCCTGGGTCAATTCATCTTAGCAGCCATTTTTCTCTACATTATGGATCACTATCTCATGATTCCAACAAGTCTGTGGATTCCAGTAGTTGACGTCGATATTAACCTAGGCTGGTTCTACTATGTCTTGGCCTTCCTTATCATCGTTGGTTCTTCCAATGCGGTTAACTTGACCGATGGCTTGGACGGGTTGGCAGCAGGTACATCTGCTATTGCAGCAGTCGCTTTTGCGGTTTTGGGTATCGTCATGGGTAATTTCACCATTACCTTCTTTGCGGCTCTTATCTGCGCTGTTTGTTTGGGATTCTTGTTCTTTAACATTCATCCTGCAAAGGTTTTCATGGGCGATACAGGGTCTTTGGCTTTGGGAGCAGCCTTTGCGGGCATGGCGATTATCTTAAAAGCAGAGCTCCTCTTGGTAGTCATCGGCGGCATTTTTGTTATGGAAGCTCTGTCCGTTATCATACAGGTTATTTCTTTTAAAACCCGCGGTGTACGGGTGTTTAAAATGTCTCCAATTCACCATCACTTCGAATTATCTGGTTGGAAAGAAACAACTGTTGTTGGTCGTTTTTGGCTGTGTGGAGCTATATTGGCAATTGTTGGACTTCTACTGGCAGTGCTATAATGAAAAGAAATGGTTTCCTCCCTTGAGTGGAAGGAAGATATAGCTTGATCTGTAAACGAAATAATTGGTCTGTAAAGTATAAATGAGGGGTTTATATCCTCCTAAAGGTTAGGTGTCGTATGAATTATACAGGAAAGAAAATCTTGGTGATTGGCGCAGGCACATCAGGTATTGGAGCCGCTCATGTCTTAGGAAAATTGGGGGCACAGGTTGTTCTTAATGACCTTAAAGCAATCGATTTAGAGCCCACTACAGAAGCTAAACTAAAGGACTTGGGTGTATCCATTATTACAGGCCGACAAGATGAAAGTCTCTTAGAAGGGATAGAAATGATTGTCGTATCGCCAGGACTTCCCTTGACGATTCCTATTCTCCTAGCCGCAAAAGCAGCAGGAATTCCCGTGGTTGGCGAAGTAGAAGTGGCCTACCAAGTGTCGAAGGCACCCATTTTGGGAGTTACAGGGACCAATGGAAAAACGACTACCACAACTCTATTAGCGGATGTTATGAAGGGGACTGACTTTCCTGTGTATGTGGGGGGGAATATAGGTGACTCCCTATCAGAAGCGGCCTTTGCTGTTCCTGAAAATGGTGTCTTGGTGGCGGAATTATCCAGTTACCAGTTGGAATCTATTCATAGTTTTAAGGCTCATGGCGCGATTGTTCTTAACCTAACACCTGACCATCTAGCCCGCCATAAGACTATGGATGGCTACCGTTTGGCCAAGGAGAATATCTTTAAAAATCAAGGGCCTAGCGACTTTGTAGTTCTCAACCTTGACGATCCTATTGTGGCTGGTATGAAAGACCGAGCTACTGGCAAAGTACTTTGCATCAGTCAAAAAGAGGTGGTGACTGATGGAGCGTATTTTGAAGGGACTACTTGTTATGCCGTTAAAGATGGGCATGCGCAACCTATAATCAGCAAAAATCAAATCCCCATTCCAGGGGCTCATAACGTGGAAAATATCTTGTCTGTTATCGCTTTAACCTATGCATTGGGTGTGGGACCTGATGTTATCCATGACGCTATTGCTAATTTTAAGGCTGTTGAGCACCGTTTAGAACGGGTTGACACCATTGATGGTATAACCTATTACAATGATTCTAAGGCGACTAATACGGACTCCGTTGAAAAGGCCTTGGCTTCTTTTGATCAGAAGGTCATTCTTCTTATGGGTGGCCATGATAAGATGACGCCTTTAAATGAATTTATGAAGGTGGTCAAAGATCATACGAAGGAGCTCATTCTTATGGGTGAGGCGGCGGACAGATTTGAAGCAGCTGCACGAGATATAGGGATTGAGTCCATTCATCGGGCATCCTCTATGGGCCAAGCTGTAAATCTAGGTCGAGAACTGGGCCAAAAAGGAGATGTTGTTCTCCTATCACCAGCTTGCTCTAGCTTTGATTGGTATTCCTGTTTTGAAGAGCGTGGTTGTGATTTCAAACGAGAAGTATTGCGGTTAAAAGGGGAATGAAATCATGAAAAAACGGATTATTATTTCCGGAGGTGGTACGGGTGGCCATATTTATCCGGCTATTACCATTTATAAACAGATTATGGCAAGTACCGATGCGGAAGTTCTTTATGTGGGGACAGAAGCAGGTCTTGAAGCGACCCTAGTCCGCAAGGAGGGGATTCCCTTTGAGAGCATTCCAGCCCAAGGCTTACAACGGCATTTGGGCCTAAGCACCTTGGTTACTCTTGCTAAGACTGCTCAATCCTTATGGAAGGCTAACCAAATCATATCTAAATTTAAGCCAGATGTGGTTATTGGCACGGGCGGCTATGTATGTGGCCCTATACTGATGGCGGCAGCCTTACGTAACATTCCTACCATCATTCAAGAACAAAATGTTATTGCTGGCGTTACCAACAAAATCTTATCCCGTGTGGTAAAGGTGGTGGCTGTTGGTTATGAAGAGGCAGCTAAGTATTTTCATAAGTGTAGGCGGGTTGTATATACGGGTAATCCTGTACGACCAGAAGTCTTGGCTGATACCCGCCAAGAGGGGCGTGACTTCTTCCACTTAGCCGATAATCAATTTACCGTGCTCATTTCTGGTGGGTCCCGTGGAGCTCGTTCTATTAATACAGCTATGATTGAAGTGCATGAGCACTTTAAGAATAATCCTGGCATCAAGTTGATCCATCTTACTGGTTCTGGTGAGTACCACTCCGTAACCCAAGCCTTGGATATGGAAGAAGGTCAGGAAGAGTATGGGCAATCGTCCTTGATTCTGCCGTATTTGCATGATATGCCTAAGGCCTTAGCTGCAGCCGATTTAGCTATTTTCCGAGCGGGCGCTATCGGCCTTGCAGAGTTGGCGGTTAGGGGAATTCCATCTGTTTTGATTCCTTATCCTTATGCGGCGGAAGACCATCAAACCTTCAATGCGCAAATTTTCGTGCAACGAGGAGCGGCTCATATGATTGTGGATAAGGCTCTGACCTCCCATGATTTGATAGAAGAGATTGAAAGCTTTATGAACAATCCTCATATGTGTCAACGGATGGCTCAGGCCACTAAAGCTTTGGGTAAACCAAATGCGGCTAAAGACATCGCAGACTTGGCCTTGGAAATTGCAAAATAATAATCTTAGTTAGGAGAGATAAACATGTTAGAGGGGATCAAAAAGATTCACTTGATTGGTATTGGCGGTTCTGGTATGCGAGCCATTGCCAATATTTTGATTGCAAAAGGATATGAAGTCTCTGGATCCGATATTAAGGAATCACCAGTTATCGAAAAGTTCCGGTCCCAAGGGGCTACCATTCACATAGGGCACGATGCATCCTATGTGAAGGACGTAGATGCCGTAGTTCGTTCTACAGCTATCCGGGAAACTAACCCGGAACTTAAGGCTGCTCGTGAATTAGGCATTAAGATTCTTCATAGGTCCGATATTGTAAAAGCGGTTTTAGATGTGACAAAGGGAATTGCTGTGGCAGGGGCTCATGGTAAGACATCCACCACATCTATGATTGGCCAAATATTAGTAGAAGGACAAGTGGATCCGACCGTAATCATCGGTGGCGAAGTAGACTACCTGGGTGGCTCTTCTGTGGCTGGCAAGGGGGATATTTCCGTAGCAGAAGCGGATGAATCAGATGGGTCTTTCCTCAAGTACAACCCTCATACAGTAGTTATTACCAACATTGAAAATGACCATATGGACCATTATGGAACTATGGATAATCTTCTTGCTGCCTTTGTGCAATTTGTGAATCGTCTACCTAAAGACGGCATCGCTGTAGTATGTGGTGATAATGACAATATTCGCTATGTGATGAGTCAGGTGGACCACACCTTCTATACCTATGGCTTTGATGAATCTAATGATTATATGGCCCGCAATGTACACTATGTCGATGGCCATCTAGTTTATGATGTGTACTATAAGGGACAAAATATAGCTCGTTTGACTCTCCGCGTACCAGGACGCCATAATGTATTGAACTCCATGGCTGCTTTTATTACCTGCCATGCTGTATATGGACTCTCTGTGGAAGTTTGCCAAAAGGCCTTATCTAAATTTGTAGGAGCAAAACGGCGCTTTGAAACTAAGGGGCATGTAGCTGGTGTCTGGGTAGTTGATGATTATGCTCACCATCCAACAGAGATTGCGGCTACTTTAAAGGCTGCTAAGGAATTAGAAAAGCATCGTGTTATTTGTATTTTCCAGCCACACCGTTATACCCGGACTCAACTCTTGGCTAATGAATTTGCTACCGCTTTTACTGCAGCAGATGAGCTCTATATGACCAATATTTACGCTGCTGGCGAAGATCCTATTGATGGCATTGATGGTCGAACTATTCCTGATCGTATCGAGGCCGAAACTGGTAAACAGGTCAACTATGTACCTAATGTAGATGATATTCCTAAGATTCTCAGCAAGGTGGTCCGTCCTAATGATTTGGTTATTACTATGGGGGCTGGGTCCATTAACCAATATGGTCCAAAACTCTTGGAATTATTGGAGGAAACACTATGATGAGCAAACATATTATCGTATTGATGGGTGGTCCATCCAAAGAAGCTGACGTATCTCGCCGTACGGGAGCAGCTATCACAGAGGCCTTACAAGCTAAAGGCCATAAGGTAACAGCATTGGAGTTAAATCCTTCTACTGTAGTAGAAGATATTAAACAACTTGGTGGAGAGGTAGTTTTCAACGCCATTCATGGTAAGTTTGGTGAAGACGGAGCCCTACAAGGTGTCTTGGAAATGGCTGGGATTCCTTATACAGGATCCGGTGTAATGACACAGGCTGTAGGGATGAATAAGAATATCTCTAAAGCGGTATTTAAAGGGGCTAATGTACCAACCGCGCGGTCTGAATCTTATAATGGAAACGTACAATCCCCTGAAGAAATCAAAGACCATATTTTAGCTCACTTCACGCTTCCTGTAGTGGTTAAGGCAGCTACACAAGGATCCTCTATCGGTGTGACCATCGCTAAGAATCAAGAAAGCTTAGAGCTTGCCCTTAGGGATTCTCTTCAATATGATCCTATATTGGTAGTAGAAGAGTATTTGGATGGCCGCGAGTTTACCGTTTCTCTTCTGAATGGTAAGGCTCTACCTGTTATCGAGATTCGTCCACACTCTGGGGAGTATGACTACAAGTCTAAGTATACTTCTGGTGCTACAGATTATTTAGTACCAGCCCCTATTAGCCCAGCATTGACACAAGAAATGCAAAGAATTGGGGAAGATGTCTACAAGTTGGTGCAAGCTTCAGGTGTTATTCGTGTGGATATCATGACCAATGCTAAAGACCAATGTTTCGTCCTCGAGTACAATACGATTCCTGGCATGACAGCCACCTCCTTAGTGCCTAAAGCCGCTAAAGAAGCGGGTATTGATTTTCCAGAATTATGCGAGACCATCTTGGCTAGCGCCGGTCTCAATAAGTTCTAATCGGTGCTTCTCATGGTTGAAAGACAACATAAGCCGAATACTCCTGAGGATTTACCCCAATTTCAGGTCCTCCATAATCTTGAAGAAAGGGTGGATGATTCAGAGAACAAATTACGGCATAAGCATCACCAAGCGGCCATGGCTCATAAGGAAAAATTGAGAAAACGTCGTCGCATTATCAAGTGGATTGGTGGAGCTGTGGTAGTTCTAGCGCTTCTTTATTTGGCGCCCATTCCACTAGGGTCTATGACGGTGACTGGATCAAAGACTGTTAGTCTAGAGGATGTTAAGGTGGCTGGCAATATCAAAGATCCTGTAAACATATTGCAGATTAATCGAGAACGACTAAAGCAGCGACTTAGCCATGACCTTCGGGTTGATTCGGTAGACATATCTTACCGTTTTCCACTGACTATGGAAGTAGCTATTAAAGAACGGGTTCCCCTTATGGTGCTGCCGGCTCAGTTTGGTTATTTAACGATTGATCGGCAGGGACAGGTTATTGATTCGGCCGATTCGCTTAAGGGACTTAAGGTTCCCCTTGTATCTGGTCTAGGGGCAGGCAACCTACTCCTTGGAGATCGGGTTACTGATCCCGCTATGAAGGCCGCGGTTACCTATTTGGATGCCTTGCCGCTGGACTATTTAGCTCAGTTGGAAGAGATCAACTTAGGTGATGGGGACCAACTTTTGGCCTATACAACAGATGGTGTTCAAATACGGATCGGCAATCAAGAGCAACTTAAGGAAAAAGCTGAAATGACCGTGAATATGCTGAAAGACTTACAGGACAAGCACGTTCGAGCACAATACATAGATGTCAACCTAGATGCACCCTATGTGAAAGAACTCAAATGAGTAGAAATTGTTAAAAAAATATAGTAAACTATATGTAATTGATTAAAAATCTACCCTAATGACACCTGTGTGTTTATAGGGAATACAGGTTTTAGAGGAGGAATTTCCATGTCTGATTTCGCAAATATTAAAGTAATTGGTGTCGGTGGTGGCGGTAATAACGCTGTTGACCGCATGGTTGAAGAAGGTCTTCAAGGCGTTTCCTTTATCGCTGCTAATACAGAAACACAAGTATTGGAAAAGTCCAAGGCTGATGTGACCATCCAATTGGGTGAAAAAGCTACACGTGGTCTTGGGGCAGGTGCTAACCCTGAAATCGGTGAAGAAGCTGCGCAAGAATCTCGTGAAGAGATTCAAAAAGCCTTGGAAGGTGCGGACATGGTATTTGTAACTGCTGGTATGGGTGGTGGTACAGGTACAGGTGCAGCTCCAATCGTTGCAGAAGTGGCTAAAGAAATGGGCGCTTTGACTGTAGGTGTTGTAACAAAACCATTCTCCTTTGAAGGTAAACGCCGTCGTGCACAAGCGGAAAAAGGCATTGAATTCCTAACTCAAAAAGTGGATACAATCATCGTAATTCCTAATGATAAATTACTTCAAGTTGTTGACAAGAAGACATCCATTTCTGATGCCTTCCGTACAGCTGATGAAGTGCTTCGTCAAGGTATTAAGGGGATTTCCGACTTGATTCAAGTACCAGGTATGATTAATCTTGATTTTGCTGATGTTAAAACAATTATGACTAACCAAGGGGAAGCCTTGATGGGTATCGGTGTTGGTCAAGGCGAAAACCGCGCTGCTGATGCTGCTAAGATGGCTATCAATTCTCCATTACTTGAAACTTCCATTGAAGGTGCAAAGGGTATCTTGCTTTCCATCGCAGGGTCTTCTGATTTGAGCCTCTTCGAAATCAATGAAGCTGCTGAAATCATTAACGAAGCTGCTGATCCAGAAGCGAATATCATCTTTGGTACTGTTGTAGATGATTCCCTTGGTGATACCGTTCAAATTACTGTCGTAGCGACTGGCTTCAATGGTCCTCGCGGTGCTGTACCAGAATTTGGCAAAAAGACATTCAACTCTGGCGCAGCAAATGCTCCTGAAATCCCTGATTTCTTGAAACGATAATAACTTTACAAGATATAGAGAGAAGCTCTTGCTTCTGATATATAGAGGAGGAAAAAGTTATGAAAAAAATTATTCTAGCCGCTATGGTAGCATCTCTAGCAACTTCTGCAGCATTTGCATCTACCGTACCTGTTACTAAGGTACAAAATGGGGCTACAACTGTTAGTGCAGACTATGCTTTCCAACAACGAGTATCCCATAATGGTACTAACAATGATGGCTTTGGTGTGGGTATTAACACAGCTGTTTCTGACAAAACAGCTCTTCAATACTCCTATGGCAAAGTTAACGCTAAACATGGTGATATTAAAGATCATCGTGCTGGTGTGACTTACGCTTTGAACAACAATGTAAATGCCTATGCTGAAGGTACATACATCAAGGCGGGTAGCCATGAAGTAGGGGCTCAGGTTGGTCTTATTGGCCATACCCAATTGACCAATAAAGTAGAAGGCTTTGCAAAAGCTGGTTTTGGTGATGATGTAAAACAATCCTACCAATTGGGTGCTAAATATGCGTTGACTCCTGATGTAAACGTAAATGCCTATTACGGCTATGACAAATACTCTGTAGATAGCCAAGATACAACTGTTAAAGGCTTGCATGCAGGTGTAGGCTATACATTCTAATGATGTATAGAGGAAAACTCCCTTCCATGAGGAAGGGAGTTTTTTTGTAAAAATAATATTAAAAATGACTCCTTGTCTATTCAAGGGCTATAACATTTGGTAAAGTATAGGTAGATTAAATTAGAAACCTAAAGGAGTAAGTTATGGCTTTTCAAATGACTACTAAGAAAAATCTTAGTAAAAACTCTAAAGATATCATTTTCCAAATTGCTGGTATGGCTAATGACGCCATAGAAAAGGTGGGCAAGGAAAATGTTGTTAATGGTACCTTTGGTGCTATCTTGGACGAAGAGGGGAAATTGGTATTCCTCAAGACGGTGAAGGAAGAATACCTTAGCTTGTCCGACCAAGACCATGCGGGCTATGCGCCAATTGAAGGCCTACATGACTTCTTGGAGGCAGCTATTTCTGAATGTTTCGGTCAAAGTCGTCCTGAAGGCTATATTCGTGCCCTGTCTACGTCTGGCGGGACCGGTGGGGTTCATCACTTGGTTCATAACTATACGCGCCCTGGAGATACAGTGTTAACAGCTGATTGGTTCTGGGCCGCTTATCGTACCATTTCAGAAGATGCAGATCGTGTCCTTGATACATATACACTCTTTAACCCAGATAACTCCTTTAATTTTGACTCTCTAAAAGAAAAGGTATTAGCTCTTGCTGATAAGCAAGAAAATGTTCTGGTAATCTTTAATACGCCTGGTAATAATCCAACAGGGTATTCTATTTCCGAAGCGGATTGGGATCGGATTTTAGATCTCTTTAAATCCATTGTTGATCAAGGAAAGAATAAGATTATCATCGGTGTGGACGTAGCATACCTTGACTACTCTGGTGAAAAAGAAGCTACTCGTTCCTTCTTCAAAAAATTCGGCAACCTACCTGAACGAATTTTGACTGTCGTATGTTATTCTACCTCCAAAGGATTTACTCTTTACGGGCAACGGGTAGGGGCTATGATTGGTATAACTTCCAATGAAGACGTGGCAGAAGAATTCTTTAACGAAAATAAGATGACCTCTCGTGGGACTTGGTCCAATAATACCCGCCCAGCTATGAAAGTGGTTGCTAATATCGTGTCTGACCCAGCTAAATTGGCTGCTTATGAAAAGGAACGTAATGAATACTGCCAATTGATTGAAGATCGAGCTTCTATCTTTATGGAAGAAAGTAAAGAATGTGGGTTGCCAGTCCTTCCTTATAGTGGTGGTTTCTTCATTACCATTCCAACCGATAAGGCTAAGGCTAAGGCTGTGTGCGATGAACTCTTCAAGGAAAACATTTATGTAATTCCTTTGGCGAAAGGTGTTCGTGTCGCTGTTTGCGGCATTCCAAAACGTCAAGTTAAAGGCTTGGCTACTACTATGGCTAAGGCTATGAAGACGGTAGGAGCCCTATAAATCGCTTCTAAATAAAAAAGGTAATGACCTCTTTGTGGTCATTACCTTTTTGTCATATGTGAACTTTTCTTTAAATTAAATCAATGGGTATTAGGAGAATCAGGATCTTCTGCCGGGTTGTTATTACTACCTTCTACGATAACAGCCTCTTTGGTTGGTTCTGCATCGACAAACTCAATGGAATCCAATTGGTCTTTTACTTGTCCTCGGATAAAGCGTAAGTAGATATCATAGAGGGCTTTTTTTTCATTTAATTCTTCTGGCGTAAGAGCATGGCCTGATTTTTTTTTTGCTGCTAGGGCATTGATGCGTTCGATAATTTCGTTAATATTTGACATAGGTCCTTCTTTCTTATTGGTACTGGTTCCAATCAAGAATCTTTGCTAATGAATCTTTTAACCTAGATGTATTCATATATTCTTATTATAACATAGGCATTTCTATTTCGTATTGGTTTAGCTAGGCCTAAAATTGTACTATATGGAAATTATGCGATATAATACCGTAGACGATATAATACCTTTACATAGATCGATAAGCAACCAGAGGAGGTCCTCATATGCGCGTAACAAAAGCTATTAAGGCTGAACAATTACGGCGTTTGGCAGATGTATATCACGATGCCAAGCCAGCCCTTGAATATACTAATGAATTTGAGTTTTTAGTGGCGGTAGTTTTATCAGCTCAATGCACGGATGAACGTGTTAATATCGTTACTAAACGGCTTTTCCCAACCCTTAATCATCCTGCTAAGATGTTAGCTGTTGGTCTAGCTAAATTAGAGACCCTTATTCGCGACTGTGGCCTCTATAAGTCTAAAGCTGCTAACCTCATTAAGACTTGCCATATATTGGTCGACCAATATGGTGGTGAGGTGCCTCATGACTTTGACACCCTTTTGACCCTGCCAGGGGTAGGCCGGAAGACGGCCAATGTATTGGTTTCTGTTCTTTGGGGGCAACCAGCTATCGCGGTAGATACCCATGTGTTCCGTGTGGCAAATCGTCTTAAACTGGGAATAGCGGATACACCGGAAGAGATGGAAGCTAAGCTAAAGAAGGCTATCCCACGCGAAGATTGGGCAGCAGCCCATCATTGGTTAATTTACCATGGCCGAAGAATATGTAAGGCCCGTAAACCTCTATGTACCGAGTGTTTTGAAGCGGATATTTGCCCATCTGTAGGGAAGGTATAAAATGGATCAAGAATATAGAGAATTGATGGAATTCTTAGGCTCTGATGGCATGGTAGAAGGCCTAGTAGCAGGTAAAGAATGGGCACCAGCCCTCTTGCCTATTATCCAAGAATACAGGCAGGTTGGGGGGCGGACCCTCTTTGCCCATATTGAAGAGTATGGGTCTTTAGTAGATACTATTGTATCTACTCTAGGTTTAGAACACGTAGCCCTTCACACGGCTTCTCCAGTAGCCTATGAGGTCTTTAGTCGTCTTTATCCGCATGTGCCTCTTTTCAAAGAGTGGCCGCAAGACCAAAGCTTTGACCATATTGTAGTGGCAGCGGCAGGCGTTTTTCAGGCTTGTGATGACATCGTAGAAGACGTTGCTAATGGACTGGGGGCCTTATCCCAATATGGCACGAGTCATCTCTTCTTGCCTATGACCATGGTACAGGCTCAATATGGTGTGAATAATATGGTTCTCCAGTTCCTCTTAGCACAAAATCGAATGGAAGCTATTCGCGAATGGGCACCACTTAATGTACTTGAGTTCCAATTGGGACCAGCAGAAGTTAAGAAAACTCGCATTGCTATTCGGGAAATTGAGGGAGAAAGTTACCGAGAAACGGCCTTTATAAAACTGCCTCATGGTGTATTTGGAGATATGCCTGTTTTTAGCCCTGTTAATTATGGCTTGTCCTTACATTCAATTCTCTTACCTGGGGATAAGCAGTCCCCTTGTCTGGGGCAGGATGGAATCTATGCCCATGATGGGCGTTTACCAGCGCCTATACGAGCCAGCCTTGAAGGGGATGATACTTACTATCTGTCCTTTAGCCGGACCTTAGTGGATCATCGTTTAGAAAACTTGGAAGGGGATCAGGTTTCTGGTGGCCGTCCTAGTTTTGAGGTTATAACGAGCCTCTCTCTAGGACAGCCTCAGGGAGATACTTATTGGATTTTCCCCGATAAGGAATTGGCTTATATGTGGTATGCTTACTTCGCCACAGGATCTGGGCAGATTATTCTTTCCAAGTTGGCGTCCATGGCTGTTACCGATGTGGGCTTTGGCCAACTTTTAGGTTCTTGTCGACGTGCTGTGTTAACAGTAGACCAAGAAGCTCACTTAGTAGAAGTTATCGATCAAGCTCTGCGGAAGTTCCGTCAATCTGGTGGGGATGAAGATTTCATTGAACTTTGCAAAATAGCAGAAATGGAAGGCAATTTAGTCATGCCTTAATACTTGCGGAGACCTACTTTTTATACTACAATGTGTGAGTATTATTCAAAGCAATAGGAGGCCCTAATGGCAGTAGTTAATTTTGAAATTTTTAAAGTTCTTGGCACCTTGTCTGAAGATAAAGACGGTTGGAAGAAACAATTAACATGTACCAGCTGGGGACGCTATAACCCTAAGTTCGATTTACGTGCTTGGGATAGTGAATATGCTGGCATGAAAAAAGGCGTTACCATGACCTTGGAAGAAATTATCGCCCTTCGTGATATTTTAAATTCTGTGGATTTGGAAGCAGCCTTGCAAGAGTCTATTGAAGAAAAAAAGGCCTCTAAAGAATAGGTCTTTGCCATCGAGTTTGCTTGACCCGTGAGGCTATGTAGTAGGAATCTTAGGGGCTCCTACTATGTGTGGTAGGCAACTTGATTTTGGCTAATATTAATGATATAATCTAAAAGAATAATATTGATTACTGGAAAGAGGTGTAATAGAGAATGAAACAAGGTATCCATCCAGATTACAAACAAACCACTGTAACTTGCGCTTGCGGTAATAAGTTCGAAACTGGTTCCGTTAAAGAAGACATCCGTGTTGACGTTTGCTCCAAATGCCATCCGTTCTTCACTGGTCAACAACGTGCGGCTCAAGCTCGTGGTCGTATTGAACAATTTAACAAACGTTACGGTAAATAATCCTAAACGATTGGTAAACATATATATGGCAGGGCGTAAGCTCTGCCTATATTTGTTTATATGAGAGGAAGCCATTTTGAAACGAACTAAGAAATTTGTTGGTGGTCAGGCGGTCATCGAAGGTGTGATGATGCGCGGCCCTTCTTATACAGCGACAGCCGTTCGCACCCCTACAGGAGAAATCGTGGTGGATAAGTATCCGACTAAGTCCATTGCTGATTCCTATCCTATTTTGAAAAAACCACTCATACGCGGTTGTGTATCCCTCTTTGAATCCCTGGTGATTGGTATGAAAGCCTTGTCCTTCTCAGCTAAAGCTGCAGGGGAGGAGGAAGAGGAAATGTCTAATAAGGAAATCGCCCTTACCATGGTCTTCTCTACAGTGGTGGCCATTGGCCTATTTTTGGCTCTGCCGACATTCGTGGTTAAATTTATTCCTGGCATTCAAGGTAATCATATGGCCATGAATTTTGTTGAGGGTATTATCCGCCTTCTTCTTTTCTTTCTCTATATTTGGGGGATTGGACGGACTAAGGATATCCAACGGGTCTATCAATACCATGGGGCAGAACATAAGACAATTCATACCTATGAAGATGATATGCCATTAACAGTTGAGAATGTACGTAAGCACTCTCGCCTCCATCCGCGCTGTGGAACTAATTTTCTCTTAATTGTCATGGTAGTAAGTATCTTTGTATTTTCATTCCTGGGTTGGCCTAACCTCTTGGAAAGAATCCTATCCCGTATCATTCTTATGCCTGTGGTGGCTGGCATTTCCTATGAAATGATTCGTTTAGCAGGTCGTTCTGATCATCCTATTGTATCGGCTATTGTGAAGCCCGGTATGCTCTTGCAATACATGACGACAAGAGAACCTGAGGATGACCAAATTGAGGTGGCTATCAAGGCCCTTGAAAACGTGCGCCCTAGTGAAGAAGAAGCCTACGAAGAAGCATAGTCTTTCAGTAACATAGAGGAGTCATCATGTTAGTTGATAAATTACAAGTAATTGAAGATAAATTCATGGATTTGGAGCAACGCATTTCTGACCCTGAAATGATTGCCAAACAAGATGAGTGGCAAAAACTTACCCGCCAACATGCATCCTTAACGGAAACAGTGGAAACCTTCCGCTCTTATAAAAAGGTCTTGGCCGGTATTGATGAAGCCATGGAAGTCTTGGAAGATAAGTCTATGGATGAAGAGTTCCGTGAGTTGGCCCAAGAGGAATTGAAGGCTTACAAGGAAGAAAAGGAAGCTTTGGAGGAGAAACTCCATGTTCTCTTAATTCCTAAAGATCCTAATGATGATAAGAACGTTATCATCGAAATTCGCGGTGGTGCGGGCGGTGATGAAGCAGCCCTCTTTGCGGGGGACCTCTTCCGCATGTATACCAAGTATGCAGAAGCACAAGGGTGGAAGACGGAAATCATTTCCGCCAATGAACCTGAATTAGGTGGCTTTAAGGAAGTGGTATTCTCTGTTGATGGTATGAATGCCTACTCCAAGATGAAGTTTGAATCTGGTGTACACCGGGTACAGCGCGTACCAGCTACAGAAACCCAAGGCCGTGTTCATACATCTACAGTTACTGTGGCTGTATTGCCAGAGGTGGATGAAGTGGATGTACAAATCAACCCTAAGGACCTTAAAATTGACACCTTCCGTGCCTCTGGTGCGGGTGGCCAGCATATCAATAAGACAGAGTCCGCTGTTCGGATTACCCACCTACCAACAGGTACCGTCGTAGAATGTCAGGACCAACGGTCTCAAATGAAAAACAGAGAAAAAGCTATGAAGGTGTTGGCTGCTCGATTGCAAGATGCTGCGGAACAGGAAGCAGCTGCATCCGTAGCGGCAGACCGCAAGGCTCAAGTGGGCACAGGGGATCGGTCTGAGCGAATTCGGACCTATAACTATCCGCAAGGGCGGGTGACAGACCACCGCATTAACCTGACCCTCTATAAATTGGATCAAGTACTCAATGGCGATATGGATGAATTGATTAATGCGCTTACAGCAGCTGATCAAGCAGCTAAGATGCAAGCAGAAGGACAACAATAGTAATAATGAACAAGGAGATTTGGACGATTGGTCGTATTCTCCAATGGACGGAGCAGTATTTTTCTGACAAGGGCGTAGATACGCCGCGACTTGATGGGGAGATACTGCTTTCCCATATTTTGGGTAAGGAGAGAATCTACCTCTATACTCACTATGATCAACCGTTAGAAAAAGAAGAATTGGATAGGTATCGGCCCCTTGTAATCGATCGAGCCAAGGGACACTGTGTAGCCTCTTTAGTTGGTTATAAGGATTTTATGGGTCTATCCTTTAAGGTTAATGGGGATGTCTTAATCCCTCGGCCAGATACGGAAACCTTAGTAGAGGGTATATTAGCAGCCTATGATAATCAAATGGAAGGATCTATATTGGATGTATGTACAGGACCTGGTACCATCCTTTTATCCCTTTTACACTACATGCCCCATATGAGGGGGGTGGGTCTGGAACTGTCTCCTAAGGCCCTGGCTCTTGCCCAAGCTAATGTGGACCAACTAGGATTGACTGATCGGGTAGACTTGCGTGAATCCGATATGTTTGCTGCCTTAGCCCCTCATGAAAGCTTTGACCTCATCCTTTCTAACCCGCCTTATATTACCAGTGAGGAGATGAAAACCCTCTCTGCCGATGTCCTGAATGAACCGTCTATGGCCCTTTGGGGTGGGGAAGATGGACTCGACTTCTATCGGATCTTGGCCAAGGAGGCGCCTAACTATCTCAAGGCAGGTGGACTTCTGGCCATGGAAATCGGTCAGGGACAGGAAGAATCTGTGACCCAACTCTTACAAGCAGAGGGGATCTATGAGGATATTTCCTACTGGAAAGACTTGGCTTCTATTAATCGTGTTGTCCTTGCAAAGAAGGTGAACCTATGAGTAAATCACTAGAGACTGCAGACCTGAAAGCACTTAAAACTAAGGTTTATAAAAATCCTAGTGACCAAGATATCAAAGTTCTAGGACAAGTGTTAAGAGAGGGTGGCTTAGTAGCCATTCCCACGGAAACCGTGTATGGTCTTGCCGCTAATGGCTTAGATGCAGAGGCCATGGGACGTATTTATGAAGCTAAGGGTCGGCCTTCAGATAATCCCCTAATTCTCCACCTTGCCTCTAAGGATCAAGTGGCCCCTCTGGTAACACAGGTTCCACTCTTGGCTCAAAAGTTGATGGATATCTTTTGGCCGGGTCCATTGACTATTACACTGCCTAAAGCTGATTTTGTACCAGATCGGGCGACTGGTGGGCTAGATCGTGTGGCCCTTCGCTGTCCAGATCATGATTTGGCCCGAGCTATTATTAGTGCAGCAGGAGTCCCTCTAGCAGCACCTTCTGCTAACCTATCTGGTCGTCCTAGTCCTACCTCAGGCCAAGCCGTTCTCCACGATATGGATGGCCGTATAGAAGCTTTGGTGGACGCAGGTCCCTGTTCGATTGGCGTTGAATCAACAGTGGTGGAAGTTCATGACAACCAATTGATTATCCTCCGCCCAGGTGGTGTTACGGAGTCTATGCTCAAGGAAGTGACACCTTATGTAGTCTATGATAAGCACCTTCTAGGGGCTAAAGAAGCCCCTAAGGCACCAGGTATGAAGTATAAGCACTATGCGCCTGATGCAGAGATGACGACCTATGTAGGATCCGATCAAGACATAGTCAGAGCTATGGTGACTAAGATAAATAACATTCTTGAGGAGACTAGACAGGACAGGTCCCTTTCCCTTGGACTCCTCATCAGGGAAGATCTCCTTGAAGCAATCCAAAAAGGGCTGAAGGGAGACGGAGAAGAGTTAGATCATGCGGAGTATAGTCCTTATGAAGATGAAGGCCTTGATCTAGAAATCATTCCCCTTACCTATAAGGACCCTGTGGACCTAGCTCACACCTTCTACCAAGACCTCTTGGATTTCAATGAGGCTGGTGTAGACTATATATTGGCGCAAGGTCTCGTAGAGGAAGGCCTTGGCTTAGCTATTATGAACCGTATGAATAAGGCCTCTGCTGGACGCATTATAAAATTATAAAAAAAGTCTACTCATAGTGAATATATGTATTTACAGAGTGGAATAATGTGTTATACTAGGTAAGTACCTTACATGAGAGAGGTCAGTCATGAATATTTTGTTTATATGCACAGGAAATACCTGTCGGTCTCCTATGGCGCAAGGTTTGATAGAGATCCTAGCCCAAGAACGAGGCCTATCGATTGTGGCTTCTTCTGCGGGTCTGTTTGCTGCCTATGGAGCTAAGGTGACCCCAGAGGCGGTTGAGGCAGTTAAGGATAGGGTGGATATCAGCGGCCATGAGTCTAGACCCCTCAAGGTTGATTTGGTGAATGTAGCTGATTTAGTTCTTGCCATGGCTGACGACCACAAGAAAGTCCTCCTCAGACAATTTCCATTTGACGCTGATAAGATAAAGACATTGGCGGAGTGGGCTGGTGAGGAAGGGGATGTGACAGATCCTCATGGGGGCTCCCAAGAGGTCTACAACCATTGCGCCAAGACCATAGAAGACCTACTAGAAAAAGGCCTAGATTCCATGGCTGATTCTTAGGTCCTATGGCTAGCGATAAGTAAGTAATTAGTTCCCATTTCATAAACAAGACTTATGGAGGTAAGAAGATGAAAGTTGCGATTGGTGCTGACCACGGTGGATATAGGTTGAAGGAAGACATTAAGGGTCTCTTAGAAGACCTAGGTGTGGACTACAAAGATTTTGGCACTCATTCTACAGAGTCTGTAGACTACCCTGATGTAGCCTTGCCTGTGGCCCAATCTGTGGCTGATGGTCTGTTTGATCGAGGTATCTTGATTTGTGGCACTGGTATTGGTATAGGTATTGCGGCCAATAAGGTGAAGGGGATTCGAGCTGCCTTGGTACATGATACCTTCTCTGCACATGCCAGCCGGGAGCATAATGATGCCAATATCCTCACCATGGGGGAACGTGTTATTGGGCCTGGTTTAGCACGAGATATTGTTACCATTTGGCTGGCTACTGATTTTGAAGGTGGCCGACATGAACGACGGGTAGAAAAAATTATGGCCATTGAAAAATAAGTTAGGCCCTTGCCATTCTGAGCCTACAGTTTGGCAGAGACATATTTCTTTAGTATTTTTGGAGGTTTCTATGAGTTACTTAGAACAAGCTGATAAAGAAATTGCACAGATTATTGATCAAGAGTTGGGTCGCCAACGGAATAAGTTGGAAATGATTGCTTCTGAAAATTTCGTCTCTCCTGCTGTTATGGAAGCTCAAGGCTCAGTATTGACCAATAAATATGCGGAAGGCTATCCTGGTAAACGCTATTACGGTGGTTGTGAATTTGTTGACCAAATTGAGGCCATTGCCATTGAGCGTGCTAAAAAGCTTTTTGGAGCAGAACATGTTAATGTTCAACCGCATTCCGGGTCCCAAGCTAACTTCGGCGTTTACTTTGCTCTTTTACAACCAGGCGATACCATCGTAGGCATGAACTTATCTCACGGTGGACACTTGACTCATGGGTCTCCTGTTAATGTATCGGGTTCCTATTTTAATGTAGTGCCTTACGGCGTATCTGCTGATACTAATACCATCGATTATGATGAGCTCCGCAAGGTCTGTGAAGAAGCGAAACCTAAACTTATTATCGCTGGTGGTTCTTCTTACTCCCGTATCATCGACTTTAAGAAAATTGCTGATGTAGCCCACGAAGTAGGAGCTATCTTTATGGTTGATATGGCTCACTTTGCTGGTCTTGTAGCGGCTGGTATCCATCCAAATCCAGTAGAATATGCGGATATCGTTACTACGACTACTCATAAAACTTTACGGGGCCCACGTGGCGGTATGATTCTTTGTAAGGAAAAATACGCTAAGGCTATCGATAAATCCATTTTCCCTGGTATTCAAGGGGGCCCATTGATGCATGTTATTGCGGCTAAAGCAGTAGCCTTCGGCGAAGCTTTGCAACCTGAATTTAAGGCCTATGCAAAACAAGTGGTAGCTAATGCGCAAACCTTAGCTAAACGGTTGCAAGAAAACGGTTTAACTATCGTATCTGGCGGCACTGATACTCACGTTATGCTTGTGGATGTGCGTAACCTTAACCTTACTGGCAAGGAAGCAGAACATCTCTTGGATGATGCAAATATTACATGCAATAAAAATACTATTCCGTTTGATCCTGCTAGCCCATTCGTGACATCTGGTATCCGTCTTGGGACACCTGCTCTTACCACACGGGGCCTCAAAGAAGAGGATATGATAGAAGTGGCGGATATCATTAGCTTAGTTCTTAAGAATCCTCAAGATGTGGATAAACAAGAGGAAGCAAAGGCTCGCGTAGAAGCTATTGCTCTTAAATATCCTTTGTATTAATAGGAAGTTTTAAACTGCACTTGCAAGGCATAATGGTTCTTGTAAGTGCAGTTTTTTTATGGATGAAGCCTATGGTGCAATGGAGGGGCATTACTATACTTTCAACTATTTATGGATTATACTAATGATAGTTTTAGTCTAGTTCATTTATTTCTTTATCGATAAAGGGAGTTTACTATGAACGTTAATGTAATGACTCATCCATTGATTCAGCACAAGGTGTCTCTTATGCGGAGTGTGGACACTTCTTCCAAGGATTTCCGTCAATTATTAGATGAAATTACCCTTCTAATGGGCTATGAAATTACTCGGAATCTTCCTTTAGAAGATGTGGAAGTACAAACCCCTATCACAACTATGACGGGGAAACGGATTGCAGGCAAGAAGCTAGGAATTATCCCTATCTTGCGGGCAGGGCTAGGTATGGTTAACGGTATGTTGACCCTCATTCCTTCTGCACGTGTAGGCCATATAGGTATGTACCGAGATCCGGAAACCCTAAAACCAGTTGAATACTACTGTAAGTTGCCTTCTGGCCTAGAAGAACGCCTCTTTATCGTTACTGACCCTATGTTGGCTACTGGTGGTTCTGCTTCCGCTGCTATCTCTCTCTTGAAGGAAAAGGGCGTTAAAAATATCCAACTCATGTGCTTAGTGGCTGCTCCTGAAGGTGTGGAAAAGGTTAATGCCGATCATCCAGAAGTACCAATTTATGTGGCAGCTCTTGATGAGGGCCTTAATGATCACGGTTACATTGTTCCTGGTTTAGGAGATGCTGGGGACCGGATTTTCGGTACAAAATAAAAATGGATTCTTGATATTAATGTAGCTTGTCAATAAGCTGTAAAGTTAGCCTTTTAAGCCTGATTTTACAGCTTATTTATATTTGTGAGGCTAGATGGCTGAAACAGTAATGTATGGTATTGCGCCTATTAGTGAAATATTGGTAGAAATATATAAGTCTTAAGTAAGAAGTAAGGAGATTCACAATGAAAGTTATGATTGTAAATGGCAGCAGCCATCTGAATGGTACAACTATGCAAGCCATTAAAGAAGTAGAAATGGTTTTTGCTGAGGAAGGGGTAGAAACAGAGGTCATTCAACTAGGTAATAAAGCCATTCGAGACTGTATTCAATGTGGCTATTGCTTTGAGCATAATTCCTGTGTATTTAAGGATGATGATGTGAATAGTTTTGTAGAAAAGGCTAAGGAGGCAGACGGTTTTATCTTTGCTAGCCCTGTCTACTATGCTCATCCAAGCGGCCGGATTTTATCTTTTTTAGACAGGGTCTTCTTCTGTTCTCAGTCCATGGCAGAAAACCCATTTGCTTTTAAACCTGGTGCCTCGATTGCAGTAGCTCGTCGGGGTGGTACAGTGGCTACTTTTGATGTGTTGAATAAATACTTTGGTATCTCACAAATGCCAGTGGCCGGCTCTACTTACTGGAATATTACTCATGGTATGGTGGCGGATGATGCTCAATACGATAAAGAAGGTTTACAAACTATGCGCAATATGGCCCGTAATATGACTTGGATGATGCGCAGCTTTGCCTTGGCTAAGGAAGCTGGCATTCCGTATCCAAAAACAGAACAAGGTGCCTCTACTAATTTTATAAATCGATAAGTTAATTCCATATAAAAAAATATGATAAATTCCATTTCAAACTTACTCTACTGATTGAATAAGTAAAGGAATATAATGAGTCTTGTTGATATCCATACATGGATAGACTTAAATGGTTTTAATCATAATTAAAATTTATCCTATGAAGGATGAATAGGTAGTCAGCAAGCAGGGACTCTTGCAGCAAAGGAGCAGGCATGCTAGAAAAAATCACATCCAAAGTTGAAGAAAAGGCTATGGTACAATTTCTTTCAAAATTTGATGCTCATCCTTTTAAATTGATTTTTAAGGGTAATGAATACCTCATTGGGGAGGGAGAACCGACTTTTACGGTTGAATTTACCAAGGCTATTCCGGTATCCAAATTGATGGAATCCACATCCATCGCCTTGGGTGAAGCCTATATGGATGGGGCCCTTCTCATTCATGGCGACCTCTACCATGCCTTATCCATGTTCATGGGGCAAATGGAGAAATTCTCGACTACTAGTTCTGTGTGGAATAAATTGGTCTCCAATCCCTTAACCAAGAAAAATCAACAAGAAGAAATTCAAGCCCACTATGATATTGGTAATGATTTTTATCAACTGTGGTTAGATGATACCATGAGTTATTCTTGTGGCTACTTCTCCTCTAACCGGGATACCCTCTATCATGCGCAAGTTAATAAGGTAGACCGGATTTTGGATAAACTCTACCTCAAGGAAGGGATGACTCTTCTTGATATTGGTTGTGGATGGGGCTTTCTCCTAATAGAAGCAGCTCGTAAATACGGAGTAAAAGGTCTTGGTATCACCTTATCCCAAGAACAGCATGATAAATTCCAAGCTCGCATTAAGAAATTCCACTTAGAAGATAAGCTTGAAGTTAAACTTATGGATTACCGTGACCTACCAGCTACAGGGCGCACCTTTGACCGGGTCGTTTCCGTTGGTATGGCGGAACACGTAGGTCGAGATAACTACAAGCTTTACATTGATTCCATCAATGCAGTCCTCAAGCCAGGCGGGCTTATGCTACTTCACTATATCTCTGGATTGCAAGAAAAACCAGGAGATGCGTGGATGTCTAAGTACATCTTCCCAGGTGGCATGCTCCCATCTCTTCGTGAAATGATTTCCCTTATGACCGATGATGGTATCCACATTCAAGATGTGGAAAATCTCCGTATGCACTACTGCTACACCCTCCTGGAATGGGCTAAGAACTTCCATGCTCAAATGCCTAAAATCAAGACTATGTTCGATGACCGATTTATCCGTATGTGGGATCTCTATCTTAATGCTTGTGCGGCGGCCTTTGAAAACGCTGAAATGGACCTTCACCAAATTTTAGGCGTAAAGGGTGCTAATAACGAAATCCCTATTACACGATGGTATTAATCAGATTCTTCAGACTGATTGTGATAATCTTTTCTGTGCTTTCCTGTACATTGAGAGACTTTATTGGAAAAAGCTCCGACCTCATGGTTGGAGCTTTTTCTACAAATCGTGTTGCACTGTTTAATATGGTGTAGTACAATTGCCTTGTAAGTGATTTTTATTTTTTTTGTGTAGAGTGGGACGAAAAATGCCACATGGGACAATCAAATGATTACACTACGCATGACCTGCTAGAAGTCTACCGGCGAATTGCACCAGAATTAGTGAATATAGTAGAGGAACGATATGCTATTCTAAGTCATATTGCTCATGCTCAACCAGTGGGACGACGGTCTTTAGCCCAACTCTGTAATTTATCAGAACGGGTTGTTAGAAGTCATGTGGAACTCATGAAAGATAATGGCTTGGTTGATCTGACTGGCCAGGGCGTCACCCTGACACAAGATGGCCAACAATGGTTACCAAAGATTTCCAAGACTCTTTATGAACTTAACCGCCTTAATGAATTGGAAGAAGCTATCCGAAAGGAGCTGAATCTAGATGGGGTGGTCATCGCTTCCACAGGTGAGACCAAGGCTGTTCTAAAGCAATTGGGCTTTGCCGCTTCATCAGCTATTGAAGCCATTTTGGAACCAGGTCAAATAGTAGCCGTGTCCGGTGGATCCACCATGGCTGCCGTAGCGGAACAGTTAGGGGCTAAGCACCTGGAAACCACCGTAGTCCCTGCAAGGGGTGGCGTTGGTGAGCGGGTAGAGTTTCAGGCGAATGTAATCGCTTCGGTTATAGCCAATCGTCTAGATGGGACCTATAAGATGCTCCACCTACCGGATGGCTTATCACCGGCCTCTATTACAATGTTGGTTACAAGAGAACCACAAATTAAAGAGGTTAACGAACTGATCCACCGAGCGGATGTCCTTCTCTTTGGTATAGGTCAAGCTCTTCATATGGCTGATCAAAGGCATACAGACTTAGCCATAAGGCGGACTTTAGAAGAGAAGGGGGCCGTAGGTGAGGCTTTAGGCCAATATTGTAATCAGGATGGGACGATTCTCTATTCGGTCAATAATGTGGGTCTCACCTTAGATCAATTGGATCAGGTCCCTCACGTATTTGCAGTGGCTGGAGGTCGTCAAAAGGCGGCTGCTATCATCGGTGTTATGCGGGCTGTCCACAAGGGAACGCTCATTATCGATGAAGGGGCTGCTGAAGGAATTAGCCAAATTCTGGGCCAGGAAATTATAAGTCAAGAACTTCCTTAGGCACAGGAATATATAAGTTTTTTAGAATCCCTTGGGATTCATATATATAAGTCATTTCCAAGATTTTAGGAGGACACAAGAATGGCAACAGTTAAAGTGGGTATCAACGGTTTTGGTCGTATTGGAAAATGCGTTTTGCGCGCTGCTTTGGGCAACCCTAATGTAGAAGTAGTAGCTGTTAACTCGACATCTGATAACGAAGGGACAGCCCTTCTTTTGAAGTACGATTCTGTTCATGGCACCATCAAAAATGAGGTAGAGGCTACTGAGGCTGGCATCAAGGTAGACGGCAAGGAAATTCCTGTTATGCACGAACGGGATGCATCCAAGTTAGAATGGGCTAAATACGGCGTTGAAATTGTATTAGAATGCACTGGTAAATTCCGTGATGCCACGGAAGCAGGTGTTCATATGAACCAGTCCACCGTTAAAAAAGTTATTATCTCCGCTCCTGGTAAAAATGAAGATTTGACTATGGTTATGGGTGTCAATGAAGATATGTATGATCCAGCTAAGCATAATATCGTATCTAATGCATCCTGCACAACTAACTGTTTGGCGCCATTTGCTAAGGTTTTAAATGACTCCTTCGGCATCAAACGGGGTATGATGACAACCATTCATTCGTATACAAATGACCAAAAAATTCTTGATGCTAAGCACAAAGATCCTCGCCGTGCTCGTGCTGCTGCTATGTCCATCATCCCAACAACTACTGGTGCAGCTAAGGCTGTAGGCCTTGTTATTCCTTCCTTGAAAGGCAAACTTAACGGCTTTGCTCTTCGCGTGCCAACACCTGATGTTTCTGCTACTGACTTGGTATGCGAATTGGAAAAACCAGCTACTAAGGAAGAAATTAATGCTGCCTTCCGTGAAGCTGCCAATGGGTCTATGAAGGGCATCTTGGGTGTATCCGACTTGCCATTGGTATCCATGGACTTCCGCGGTGATTCCCGCTCTTCTATCGTCGATGCAGATCTTACCATGGTGATGGATGACAACCTCGTAAAGGTAGTAGGTTGGTATGACAACGAATGGGGCTACTCTGAACGCATGGTAGACATGGCTGTATTCATGGCCTCTAAAGGTTTATAATTCACAGAAATAAGTAACTAGGGCCAGATTCTGGTCCTAGTTCTTCTTGATAAAGGAGCTTATGATGAAACTTTCACTTGAGTCTATGGATGTAGCAAATAAAAAGGTCTTTGTACGTGTGGACTTTAACGTCCCTATGAAAGATGGTCAAATAACCAATGATAAACGAATTCGTGCGGCCATCCCAACCATTACATACTTATTAGAAAAAGGCGCTAAAATCATCTTGGCATCCCATATGGGGCGCCCTAAAGGAGCGGTTAAAGCGGAACTTTCCTTGGCTCCTGTGGCAGAACGCTTGAGCCAACTTTTGGGTAAACCGGTAGCTTTTGTGGCTGAATCGATTGGTCCTGATGTAGAAGCAGCTGTGAATGACCTTCAAGTAGGACAAGTCCTTCTCTTGGAAAACCTTCGTTTCCATATTGGTGAGGAAAAAAATGATCCTGAATATGCTAAAGCCTTAGCATCCTTAGCTGATTTGGCTATTAATGATGCTTTTGGTGTGTCCCACCGAGCAGCAGCTTCTGTAGATGCTATTGCTAGCTATACTCAATTGGGGGCAGGTCTTCTTCTTAAGAAGGAAATTGATGCCCTTAGTAAGGTGGTCAATCATGCGGAAAAACCTATGGCGGCCATTATTGGTGGTGCTAAGGTATCCGATAAGATTTCCGTTATCTCCAACCTACTTCCTAAGGTGGATGTCCTCATCATTGGTGGGGGCATGGCTAATACCTTTATGGCGGCACAAGGCCATTCCGTAGGTAAATCCCTCCTAGAAGAAGATCGTATCCAAACAGCTAAGGACCTATTGGACCAAGCTAAGAAGGAAGGCAAACGCCTCTTAACGCCTGTAGATGTGGTTGTAGCAGCGGCTTTTGCCGACGATGCAGACCATAAGGTAGTAGACTTAGATGCCATTCCAGATGATTGGATGGTCCTTGATATTGGCCCTAAGACACAGGTTTTGTATGCAGAGTCCCTGAAGGATATGAAGACTATCGTATGGAACGGCCCTATGGGTGTATTTGAAATGGAACATTTCGCCAAGGGGACCAATGCAGTCGCCAAGGCGGTAGCAGAAGCTTCTGCTTATACACTAGTTGGTGGTGGTGACTCCGTTGCAGCTATCGAAAAATCTGGGCTAGCAGATAAGGTGTCCCACATTTCTACAGGTGGTGGTGCTTCTCTTGAATTCTTGGAAGGCAAGACCCTCCCTGGCATTGCATCCTTGACTGAGGTATAAGATGAGAAAGACGATTATCGCTGGTAATTGGAAGATGAATAAGGGCACAAACGCTGAGGCTAAGGCTCTTTTAGAAGATATTAAAAGTGGTTTGCCAGAACTTGGTAAGCTTGAAGTTGTTATTTGTCCACCCTTTACCGTCTTAGGTGGGACTAAAGAGTTTTTAAGAAAAGTCCCTATTAAGTTGGGTGCACAGACTATGGAATATAGGACTTCTGGTGCATATACTGGTGAGATTTCTCCTACCATGCTCCAAGACTTAGGTATGGACTATGTCATTTTAGGCCATTCGGAGCGGAGAGACTATTATGGTGAAAGTGACCAAGCGGTCAATGAGAAAATCAAGGCCGCTCTTGCACATGGCTTGACGCCAATCCTCTGTGTAGGGGAGTCTCTTGATATTCGTCAATCAGGCCAGGCGATTCAATATATCAATGGCCAATTGATGGCGGCCCTCAAAGATATACCAGGCCAAGCCCTACCTGGTATCGTGGTAGCTTATGAACCAATTTGGGCTATCGGAACAGGGCAGACGGCAACGTCCGCCCAAGCAGAAGAGGTTTGTCAGGCAATTCGGAATGAACTAGAAAACCTTTATACAAAAGACTTAGCCCAAGAGGTTTCCATCCTCTATGGGGGGTCTGTGAAGGGGGAAAATGCCTATGAACTTATACAGCAAGCTAATATTGATGGAGCCCTCGTAGGAGGGGCCTCTCTCAAGGCTGATGATTTTATCTCCATTATTAAGGAAACACTAAGGAATTAATTATGGAACACAAAAAAGGTCCTGTCATGCTACTCATCCTGGATGGGTATGGCATGGGTGATGAAAATGATCCGACTAATGCAGTGGTGCAAGGGCACCCAGAACATATTCAAGCCCTATGGAATACATATCCCCATACGACTCTTAAGGCTTCTGGTTATGCTGTAGGCCTACCAGATGGGCAAATGGGTAACTCAGAAGTGGGGCATTTAAATTTGGGCGCAGGACGAGTAGTATACCAAGATTTGACGCGCATTTCTAAGGATATGGCGGATGGGTCTTTTTACGAGCGACCTGTTGTGAAAGACCTCTATGAACATGCAAAAAAGGGGGCACTCCATGTCATAGGCCTAGTGTCTGACGGTAATGTTCATGCCTCTTTAGACCATATTAAAAATGTAATTAAAGGAGCTAAAGCGTCCGGTTTAACCAAGGTATATGTTCATGCCCTCCTAGATGGACGGGATGTGCCACCTAAATCAGCTTTGACCTATTTAGAAGATCTAGCAGCCTTTATGAAGGAATTAGGCTGTGGTAAAATCGCAACCTTAGGTGGTCGCTACTACGGTATGGATCGGGATAACCGGTGGGACCGGGTAGAGGCTGAATATAAGGCTTGTGTTTATGGGGAAGGGGCCGATACCCAAGGAGCTAAGTCCCTAGCTGATGTGATTCAATGGGCCTATGATCAAGGGATTACAGATGAATTTTTACCTCCTGTGGTCTTAGATTCTGAGGGGACCATCCATAAGGGTGATGCAGTCATCTTTTGTAACTTCCGCCCTGATCGGGCCCGCCAACTGACCAAGGCTTTGGTGTTAGATGACTTTAAGGGTTTTGACAGACCTGGTGGCAAGAGAGATATTTACATGGCTACCATGACATCCTATGAAGATGACCTACCAGTTAATTTGGTCTATGGTAAGGAAAAGTTAGAGGATACCTTGGGACAAGTGGTATCTCAGGCAGGTCTACGCCAATTGCGCATAGCGGAAACAGAAAAGTATGCTCATGTAACCTTCTTCTTTAATGGCCGCATTGAAGAGTCCTTTAAAGGAGAGGATCGAGTCCTTGTACAATCCCCATCAGTAGCTACTTATGATTTACAGCCACAGATGTCCGCTAGTGAAGTGACGGACAATGTCTTATCGGCTATCAAGGGTGGGACCTATGACCTCATTATCATGAATCTGGCCAACCCTGATATGGTGGGACATACGGGGAATTTTGAAGCCGCTAAGGAGGCCATTCATGCGGTTGACCTATCCACCCATGCTATTGCTGAAGCTATTAAAGAGGTGGGTGGCGACCTTATCGTCACCGCTGACCATGGTAATGCAGAGGTGATGGTCAACCATGAAACCAATGCACCCCATACGGCCCATACTACTAACCAGGTACCTCTTATCTTAGTTTCGCAAGCCCACAAGGAGGCTAAACTTCATCCTGGGGCCCTCTGTGATGTGGCACCGACCCTTTTAAAACTATTGAGCCTTACACAGCCTGACAAAATGGAGGGAAAACCGCTCTTTTAGGCACTTTAAAAGTGGAACCTATTGTATAAGTGGGCTAGCTAGTCTATGATAAAGATAAGTAGATGACGATTTAATTATTTACTAGGAGGCTATAACAATGGCAGCAATTATTGAAACCTATGCTCGTGAAATTCTTGATTCCCGTGGCAACCCAACTGTAGAAGTAGAAGTATTTTTGGAAGATGGCACTATCGGTCATGCAGCCGTTCCATCTGGTGCATCTACAGGGGCTTTTGAAGCTTGTGAATTGCGTGATGGCGATAAGGCGCGCTACGGTGGCAAGGGCGTTTTGAAAGCTGTGGAAAATGTTAATTCCATCATCGGTCCAGCTATTCAAGGCTTTGATGCAACAGAACAAGCAGCTATCGATAAGCTCATGATTTCCCTGGATGGTACTGATAACAAGTCTAAATTGGGTGCCAATGCAATCTTGGGCGTATCTATGGCAGTTGCTCGGGCTGCAGCAAAATCCTTGGATTTGCCACTCTATCAATACTTGGGTGGCTTCAACGCTAAGGAATTGCCTGTCCCTATGATGAATATCCTCAATGGTGGTGCTCATGCAGATAACAATGTGGATATCCAAGAGTTCATGATCATGCCTGTAGGGGCTGAATCCTTTACAGAGGCTCTTCGTTCTTGTGCAGAAGTTTACCATACCTTAAAAACTGTATTGAAAGGGAAGGGACTTTCCACAGGTGTAGGTGATGAAGGCGGTTTTGCACCTAATCTAGAATCTAATGAAGAAGCCTTGGAAGTAATTTGCGAAGCCATTAAGGCAGCTGGTTATGAACCAGGTAAGGACTTCAAATTGGCTATCGATGCTGCATCCTCTGAATTCTATAAGGATGGCAAATATGATTTGGCTGGAGAAGGCAAAATCAAAACTGCAGAAGAAATGGTTGACTTCTATGAATACTTGGTTGGCAAATACCCAATTGTATCCATCGAAGATGGTTTGGCTGAAGAAGACTGGGATGGCTGGAAGGTCCTTACAGATCGCTTGGGCAAGAAGGTTCAATTGGTTGGTGATGATCTCTTCGTAACTAACTCTAAACGCTTGGCTAAGGGTATCGATATGGGAGTAGCTAACTCTATTTTGGTTAAGGTAAACCAAATTGGCACTTTGACAGAAGCCTTTGAAGCCATGGAATTGGCTAAACGGTCTGGTTATACTTGCGTAGTATCCCATCGGTCTGGTGAAACAGAAGATGCTATCATCGCTGATGTTGCTGTAGCTGTTAATGCAGGTCAAATTAAAACTGGTGCACCTGCTCGTTCCGAACGGGTGGCTAAGTATAATCAACTTCTTCGCATTGAAGAAAACTTATACGAAACAGCAGAATACAAGGGTAATGATGTATTCTATAACCTCAAATAAGGTATGATCTACCACAAAAAGGAGCCCTAGGCTCCTTTTTTGTTTGTTCATAGGGAGTGCGACAAAAAAAGGCACCCCTAGGGATGCCTTTTTTGCGTTATGTTATAGAGTAGATGTCTCCAGTTGATGTGTTATGGAATGACCGAAGACTGGGATTAGTTTAACCTAATCCTTACGACCACAGGGTGGTATAGAGTAAGTAGAAAAAATGAGGCTCCTAAGAGCCTCTATTTTTCAAGCTGTGTTAGCGACCTATTAAAGAGCGTTAACTTTTGCAGCCAAGTTAGCTTTTTTACGAGCAGCTGTATTTTTGTGAAGAATACCTTTGTTAGCAGCTTTATCGATTACGGATGTAGCCTTAATGAAAGCAGCTTTTGCTTCTTCAGCTTGACCAGCAGCAACAGCTTCTACAGTTTTGCGAGTAGCTGTACGAACTTGAGATTTAACTTGTGCATTTTTGGCACGGCGTTCAGCGTCAGTTTTCACGGAGCGGATGCTAGATTTGATGTTTGGCAACGTAGTCACCTCCTCTTACTAAAGATACTTTTCCTGAATGATTATATCATAGGGCTTAGGTTGACGCAAGGCTTTTCCCACCCATTTATGGGGCCTAATTATGGTATAATAAAGCATATATTTCTATGAGGTGAATTATGAAAAAATTAATGATAATAGATGGCTCTTCTTTACTCTATAGAGCTTTTTTTGCCCTCCCACCCCTCAAGTCTGCTACAGGGCAACCGACCAATGCCGTGTATGGGTTCATGACCATGCTCATCAAACTCTTTGAAGACTTACAACCAGATTATACGGTGGTAGCCTTTGATAAGGGAAAGGTGACTTTCCGTACCGATATGTATAGTGATTACAAGGGTAATCGTCCTGATGCACCAGACGACTTGCGGCCACAGTTCCCCTTAATCCGCGAGGTCCTACAAAGTCTTGGCATTGTCGTCATCGAAAAAGAAGGCTTTGAAGGGGACGATATTATCGGGTCCCTATCCAAGAAATTGGCTGGACCTAATATGCAGGTCCACATTATTACAGGCGACCGTGACACCTTGCAGTTAGTTGATGAGCATGCATCTGTTATGCTCACCAAAAAGGGTATTTCCGACATGCTAGAGGTGACGACCGACAACATGACCGGCCTCTATGGTTATGGGCCAGATAAGGTCATTCAAATGAAAGCCCTCATGGGCGACTCCTCTGATAACATCCCAGGTGTTCCAGGGATAGGGGAGAAAACGGCCCTCAAATTGATTACCGCCTATGGTGATCTAGATGGTATCTACGATCACTTGGATGAGGTATCCGGTAAGAAATTGAAAGAGCGCTTAGAAGAGCATAAGGACTTGGCCTACTTGTCTCGCACCTTAGCAACCATCAAAACAGATATGGACTTAGAAGCTCAGCCAGAAGATTTTGTTGTCAATTACCATCCTACAGAGGTGGAACCACTCTTTCAACAATTGGGCTTTTCTAAGCTAACACCGCGCATGACCAAGGCCCTAGGAGGCCAAGACTTGGGTGGGGCAGATTCCCTTTTTGCTAGTCTTGAGGAGGTTGAGCCTATCTCCTATAAGGGGCTGGCGGGACTTACCGAAGACTACTACCAAGGTAAGGCCTTAGCCGTACATTTAACTTGTGATGGTAAAAACCCATTCTTAAGCATTAAACAGGCCTTTCTCTACAATGGGGCTGAAGCAATTATCTTAGATGGGGCGGATCAAAAGCAGGTAGAGGCCTTATATAAAGCCTTGCAGGGAGCCTCCTTCATCATTACTAGTCAGGCTAAGGACCTCTTGCAGGTTTTCGCTTTAGACAAGCCCGCTAATATAGGTCTCAAGGATAAGGCGGGACAGGCTCGTCTCTTTGACCTCAGTCTTATGGCTTATCTCTTGGATCCAACGCGGACCAATTACGGCATCCTCTACCTGACAGAGCGCTTCCAAGTGCCGTCCATTCGACCTGTAGGAGGGGACCAAGAATCGCTCTCTATGGTTATGGCCCTCTTTGCTATGGCTGAGACTGCAAAAGAAGCTCTACAGGCAGAAAACTTATGGGATCTCTATGTAGACATGGAACTGCCCCTTGTCCGAACCCTATTAGTTATGGAAAAGAATGGTATCTATATAGATCCTGACAAGTTAGCGGCCACTCGTATTCAATTCAAGGCGGAAGTTCAGGAACTACAGGAGGATATCTACTCCTTGGCAGGGGATACCTTTAATATTAATTCCCCTAAACAATTAGGTCTTGTCCTCTTTGAAAAATTAGGTCTTCCTGTAGTAAAGAAGACAAAGACAGGTTATTCTACAGATGCAGAAGTGTTAGAAGTGCTTCGTCCAGAACATCCAATTATTGAGAAAATCTTGGCCTACCGGTCTGTGACTAAACTATTGTCCACCTATGTGGAGGGTTTGGGCCTTCTCATCAATGAACGGACACATCGAATTCACACTAGCTTTAATCAAATGGTAACAGCAACTGGGCGGTTGTCATCTTCTGAGCCTAACCTACAAAATATCCCTGTACGAACAGAAAAGGGACGACAAATTCGGGCTCTCTTCCTACCGGGGCAAGGCTATGACTACCTAGTATCGGCCGATTACTCCCAAATCGAACTGCGGATTCTGGCCCACCTCTGTGGTGATGAAGCTCTTATTAAAGCCTTCCAAGAAGGGGCTGATATTCATCGATTCACAGCCGCTGAAGTCTTGGGCAAAAAGCTTGAGGATGTGACTAGTGAGGAACGGTCCCATGCTAAGGCTGTTAACTTTGGTATCATCTACGGCATTTCAGACTTTGGCCTCTCCCGAGATCTAGGTATTTCTAGAAAGGCGGCTAAGGATTATATTGAACTGTATTTTAGTCGCTATCCTAAGGTGCGGGCCTATATGGACCAAGTCATTGCCAAGGCTCACGAAGAAGGCAAGGTCATGACCATGTTTGGTCGGATTCGCGTCCTAGATGATATCAATAACCGTAACTTTAATCGCCGGTCTTTTGCGGAGCGGATGGCTATGAATACGCCTATTCAAGGGTCTGCAGCAGATATTATAAAATTGGCTATGAATCAGGTTGAAGCTCGTTTGGAAGCTGAGGGTTATCAATCCCGTATGCTGCTTCAAGTACACGATGAGTTGCTACTAGAGGTGGTGGCATCTGAAAAAGAAGCGGTGGAAGGTCTCTTACGGGAGGTTATGGAAGGTGTTGTTAGCCTATCTGTTCCTTTAGTTGTCGATGTGAATGCGGCCAAGGACTGGGCTCTCGTTAAGTAGGGGTTCTGATAGAGGAGATTCTATGTATAAGATTGGATTAACTGGTGGTATAGCTAGTGGTAAATCGACTGTTTTGAATTGGTTTAAGAATCATGGCATAGCTTATGTGGATGCCGATGTGGTGGCACGAGATATAGTTGAGCCTGGTAAACCAGCCCTAGATGAGTTGAAAAAGGCCTTTGGTCCTAGCGTTATTTTGCCGGATGGGACTCTTAATCGCCGGGCCTTGGGGGATATAGTCTTTCAAGATAAGGATAAGCTAGCAATCCTCAATAGTATCTTTAAGAAGTACTTGAGTCAGGCCTTTCAAGAGGCGGCGGACCAGTTTGAAAAGGCTGGCGCTACAGCTTGTATCTTTGATGTGCCCCTCTTGATTGAACATGATTATTATAAGGACATGGATGAAGTTTGGTTGGTCTATGTAGATCCTAAGTCTCAACTAGAGCGTCTTATGGCTCGCAATAATTTTGATGAATCCCAGGCCAAAGCCCGCATAGGGGCTCAAATGAACTTGGAAGATAAGAAGGCTTATGCCCAAGAAATTATAGACAATAGTGGTGATCAAGAAGCGTTAGATAAGACCTTAGCGTCTTTTTGGGATAAGAAAAAGCACCTCTTTAGTCGCTAGATTGCTCAATTAATTGATAATCTATTAAATTCATGAGGTAATGTAGTGAAAGTAAACACCTATTTTGCTTGGTTGGCTATCATTCTAGGCTGCTATTACTGGCATTATGGTCAGCCGTACCTAGCACGGGCTTGGGCCTATCCTCATACCCATGATCGTCTCATAGCAAGGGCCGCTGGCGATCAGGATGTGTCCCCAGCTCTTATCCATGCCATTATCCTTCAGGAGTCTAAGTATCAAGAAGATGCCAAGTCTGGGCGAGGGGCTCTAGGGCTTATGCAACTCATGCCGGATACAGCCCACTGGATTGGAGAACAATTGGATATGGAGGACCTGACGGACGACCACTTAAGTCATCCAGAAACCAATATACGACTCGGCTCTTGGTATATAGGCTATCTCTTGAAGGAATATCATGGAAATGAAATTTTAGCATTAGCTGCCTATAATGCTGGTCACGGTCATGTAGATCAGTGGATGGAAGACAAGGGTTGGGGTTATGATTTTAATGATCCATCAGCCATCCCTTTTCCAGAAACCCGCAACTATGTTGAGCATGTATTAGACTATGAAAGAAAGTATGAGGAACTTTATGGAAACCATCCTTGAGGCAGCGCGCCACCTAGATTATTCCTGGTTGCCGGAAAGCGTAGGGGCCTTTCGCCTTGTAGTGGATAAGGAACTTGACCAGGAGGCCAACCTGGTTCGTTATTTTCATTATAAAAATGATTTAGGCTGGCGATGGGATGCAGTTTATGACCAAGAAGTTCAGGATTATACAGTCCGCATCACCATGCCCTTATTTGAATTTGTAGATATCACCTTTGGGCGCGATAATTTTGAAGAATTTTGGGCCTGCTTACAAGAGCGAGCGGTTCAAGAACTGACCCGACTTTTGGTGGAACCAAGCCAGAACTTTTGCTTGGAATATAAGGACGCAGGAATTGCGGATTGGGATTTTTCTCAGGCCATGCCAGAAGAAGTCTGTGGCTTTGTGAGAGATATAGACCCTAAGCATGGGGTTCGTATGATTAATGGGTCTTATATCATTGGTGAGTATAGGAAGATGGATGATCGGTCTGGTCTTCTCCTCTTCTTTAATATGCTACGTCGGGAATTTTTTGCAGAGTTACGGATTCATAACTATCCGGAGATTAACCATGATCTGGATGCTAGCAATATAGAGGGCCTTGAAGCGGCCCTTAAGGAACAATTGGTTTCTATCTTGGAAAATTTAGAATCTCGCCTCTAGGAAGTAGAGATGAAGACTTTGAATTGTAGGTCTACAATTGCATAAAATAAGGGACTATGCTATACTGTAGTTGAACTTTTATACTAGCTTTTTAAAAGAGTGGGCTTTGGCTCACTCTTTCCTTTATAATAGAAGAAAATAAGGAGGCGAAGACTGTGAAAAGAGACGCTGTTGAAGAACTCGTATCGACTATCGTGGAAGCCATTATAGCCGACACTGATATGGAACTAGTTGACGTCGAATATGTTCGTGAACGGGACTGGTATCTTCGGGTTTACTTGGATAAGCCGGGAGGTATCGACTTGGATGACTGCCAAATGGTCAGTCAACAATTGAGCCAGAAACTGGATGAGAAGGATCCTATTACAGATAACTATATGTTAGAAGTATCTTCTCCCGGTTTGGATCGGGCTTTGAAAAAGGATAAGGACTTTATTCGATACAATGGTCGGGATGTGGATATACAATTGTTTACCCCCCTGGAAGGGTCTAAACAATATACAGGCCAACTCAAGGGCTTCACAGATAAGACTATCGATATCATGGTGGATGACAGCCTTATTACTTTTGAAAGAAGTAGTATAGCGCAAATTCGTTTACATTTAGATTTTTAAATCATCTTGGAGGACTAATAGTGAGTCAAGAATTAATTCAAGCAGTTGCTGTATTGACTAAAGAAAAAGGGTTTGCACCAGAACTTATCTTTACATCCTTGGAAGATGCCTTGGTTCAAGCCTATAAAAAGGAAGAGCGGGCTAATCCGGAAGCGCGTGTAGAAATCAATCGAAAAACGGGGGCCTTTACCGTATTTGCTAAGAAAACAGTTGTGGACCAAGTAGAGGATCCAGAATTGGAAATCTCCTTGGAAGAGGCGCAAAAGATCCACAAAAACTATGAAGTTGGCGATACCGTTGAAATCGATGTAACCCCTAAAAACTTTGGTCGCTCTGCAGCACAAGCAGCTAAACAAATGCTCATCCAATCCCTTAAGGAAGCAGAACGGTCTGTGGTATATGATGAATTTTCTGAACGGGCAGGAGATATCGTAACCGGCATTATTACCCGTGTAGATGGCCGTAATGTCTTCATCGACTTGGGTAAGACAGAAGCTATTTTGCCGACAAGTGAGCAAATTGAAAGCGAAAGCTATCAAGAAGGGGATCGTATCAAATGCTATATCGTGGAAGTTAAAAAGACTACACGGGGTCCACAAATTATGATTTCTCGTACCCATCCAGGCCTCTTAAAGCGGCTCTTTGAATTGGAAGTGCCTGAAATCTATGAAGGAACTGTAGAGCTCAAGTCCGTTGCCCGTGAACCAGGGGCACGGTCCAAAATTGCCGTATACTCCCGCGATGAAAATATCGATGCTGTTGGTGCTTGTGTAGGCCCTCGTGGTCAACGGGTACAAACTATTGTGGATGAATTGCATGATGAAAAAATTGATATCGTTAAGTGGTCTGAAAATCCAGCAGAATATATTGCTAATTCTTTGAGTCCAGCTAAGGTCGTATCCGTAGAGGTAAACGAAGAAGACAAAACTTCCCGTGTTGTTGTTCCAGACTATCAATTGTCCTTGGCTATCGGCAAAGCTGGTCAGAATGCACGGTTAGCAGCCAAATTGACCAACTGGAAAATCGATATTAAGTCTGAATCCCAAGCGAAAGAAGAAGATTTTGATGGCGATATCATCGCTTCTCTTGGTTAGGAGAGTGCTATGAAGACTAAAGCACAACCCATGCGGACCTGCGTAGGCTGTGGGCAGTCCTTCGTAAAAAAAGACTTGCGCCGCATAGCCATGAATGCAGAGGGTCAGATCCACATTGACCCTACGGGGAAGGCGCCAGGCCGAGGTGCTTATATATGTCCTAAATTAGATTGCTTGGAGGCAGCCTATAAGGGGCGGAAGTTGGAACGGTCTTTTAGAGGTCCTGTGTCCAAGGAAATATATGAAGCGCTACGGACGGAGTTGAGTCATGAGTAAGGTCATGAATTTACTTGGTCTAGCCCAACGGGCTGGCAAGGTGGTGTCTGGGGATTTTATCGTAGAAAAAGCCCTTAAGAGCAAGAGTGTTAAGCTCCTTCTCCTGGCCACAGATGCGGGTCCTAATAATGAAAAGAAATACAGACACTTGTCTGATGTTTACCATGTTCCACTTCGCATTGTGGCGAATAAGGAATCCTTGGGACATGCCATTGGAAAAGAATTACGTGTCGTAATAGCTATACAAGATCAAGGTTTTAGTCAATCGATGATTGATATAATCGATAAGGAAGATTAAGGGGGAATTTGATGTCCAAAAAACGTGTTCATGAAATCGCAAAAGAACTCGGCGTCACATCCAAGGAAGTGATGACCGTATTGCAACAGCATAATATCCCTGCTAAAGCAGCGGTGAGCTCCGTTGATGAGAAGGGGTATGAAGTGGCTAAAGCTGCTTTTAATAAGGGTCAAGCACCTAAGGCGACAGCCACTGCAGGATCCGTAAAAGAGACACCTAAGACAGAGCCTAAAGTAGCCCACAAACATAGCGTTGGTTCTGACTACCGTAAACATCGTAATGAACAACGGCATAATCAAATGGCTGCAATTAATCGCTTGGAAAAAGAAGGGCAAGTGAATGCTCATAAGTCAGCAAAAGCAGCCTCTAAAGTGGTAGAACCTAAGACTGCTCCACAAGTTAAAGAAGGCAAAGTCGCTCGACAAGCTAAAGAAACTAAGGCTGCGCCACAAGTTAAAGAAACTAAGGCTGCGCCACAAGTTAAAGAAACTAAGGCTGCGCCACAAGTTAAAGAAGCTAAGGCTGCGCCACAAGTGAAAGATACTAAGGTTGCGCCAGTGGCTAAGCAAGAGGCTCATAAAAAAGGTGGTCAAGGTAATCCAGACCGTCGTCATGAATCTCGTCATAACGATCGCAAGGATAATCGGAATAATGACCGTCATGATAACCGCAATGATGGCCGTAATGATAAAGGTCGTAACGATCGTAATGATACTCGCAGTAACGATCGCAATAACGATCGCAAGAATAAAAAGAATAAAAATAAAAACAAAGGCGGGAATCGGCCTCAATCCCTCGTGGCTTCTTCCATGAAGAAGAAAAAGGATCGCGTTAAGCACCGTAATGAACAATACGTTCAACAAAAAGAAGAAGAACGTCGTCGCGCAGAGGCTGCTATTGCTACGGAAATTGAATTGTCCGGATCCTTAACAGTAGGCGAGTTTGCTGAAAAGATGGGGCGCCCAACTTCTGAAATTATCAAGAAATTAATGCTATTAGGTGTTATGGCTACAATCAACCAAGAAATCGATGTAGAAACCATGACCATTGTAGCGGAAGACTTCGGTGTTACCGTTAAGGAAGTGGAGCCAGAAGCAGATGCGACAGAAATTGAAGAAATCGTTGATGCTCCTGAAAGTTTACAACCACGTCCACCAGTTGTTACCATCATGGGCCATGTTGACCATGGTAAAACATCCCTCTTGGATGTGATTCGTAAAACTAATGTTACCGCTGGCGAAGCAGGTGGTATTACCCAACATATAGGGGCTTACCAAATCCGCTATGAAGGCAATAAAATTACCTTCCTCGATACACCAGGCCATGAAGCTTTTACGGCTATGCGTTTGCGTGGCGCTCAATCTACAGATATTGCGGTTCTTGTTGTCGCTGCTGATGACGGTGTTATGCCGCAAACCATTGAAGCCATTAACCATGCTAAATCTGCGGATGTACCAATCATAGTAGCCATTAATAAGATGGATAAACCAGGTGCTAACCCTGATCATGTTAAGCAACAATTGACCGAACATGGTTTAGTGCCAGAAGAATGGGGTGGGGATACCATCATGGTTCCTGTATCTGCTAAGAAGCATCAAGGGATTTCCGAGTTGATCGAGAACATTCTCTTGGTAGCAGAGGTGATGGAACTCAAAGCTAACCCTAATCGTCGGGCTCAAGGTGTCGTTATCGAAGCCCAATTAGATAAAGGTCGTGGTCCAGTATGTACCATGTTGGTACAAAAAGGCTCCCTTCGTATTGGTGACTCCGTCTTGGCTGGTACTGCCTATGGTAAGGTTCGTGCTATGACCAATGAACGAGGTGAAGCAGTTAAGGTAGCACGTCCATCCATGCCAGTGGAAATTCTAGGTTTTAATGATGTTCCGCAAGCCGGTGAAATCATTGATTCTGTTGATGATTCCCAAGCGCGTTCCGTTGCGGAAAAACGGATTGCTAAGGTGCGGATTGAAGAACTTAAAAATAAATCCAAGGTTACCTTAGATGATATCTTCAACCAAATCCAAGAAGGGGAACTCAAGGATCTCAATATCATCATCAAAGCGGACGTACAAGGGTCTGTGGAAGCACTCCGTCAATCCTTGGAAGCTATTAAAAACCCTGAAGTGCGTATCGTTATCGTCCATGCTGCGGTAGGGGCTATCAACGAATCCGACGTTATGTTGGCATCCGCATCTAATGCAATCATCATGGGCTTCAACGTACGTCCTGATGCCACTGTTCGTAAGGCTGCTGAGAAGGAGAAGGTTGACCTTCGTACCTACCGGGTTATCTACGATGCTATTAACGATGTAGAATCCGCTATGCGTGGTATGTTGACACCTGAATTCAAGGAAGTTATCCAAGGTCGTGCAGAAGTACGTCAGGTTATTTCTACGCCTAAAGCTATCGTTGCCGGTTCTTACGTACAAGAAGGTGTTATTACTAATACCTCTGACATTCGTTTGATTCGGGATGGTATCGTTGTATTCGAAGGTAAGGTTGACTCCCTCCGCCGCTTCAAGGATGAAGTTAAGGAAGTTAAGCAATCCTTTGAATGTGGTATTTCTCTTGAAGGCTATCGCGATATCAAGGAAGGCGACATTATTGAAGCCTACACCATGGAAGAAATCGCACCTCAATTATAGGAGGCCACTATGAGCGATGTACGGGTAAGAAAATTACAAGAATTTATTAAACAAGAAGTGAGTCAAATGTTGATGCGGGGCATGAAAGATCCCCGTATCGGCTTTACCACTGTAACTGATGTAGAGGTGACAGGGGACCTTCGCCAGGCTAAAATTTACGTGTCCTTGTTTGGATCCGATAAGGAAAAGGCAGATACCCTTCAGGCACTTAAACATGCACGGGGTCATGTCCGGTCCGAGTTGGGCAAGATTTTGAACCTCCGCCATGTACCTGAAATTGATTTTGATAAGGATACCAGCTTGGATTACTCCATGCACATTGAATCCTTGATCAATGAAATTCACCAAGGACCTACATTCACTGAGAAAGAAACAAACGATGAGCAAGATAAGTAAAGAGCAGCTTAAAGAAGCTCTAGCATCTGCTGAGTCTATTGCCATCACCGTTCATGTAAGACCGGACGGTGATGCTATGGGCTCCCTCTTAGCTATGTATGAGGCTTTAACCAGTCAAGGTAAGGACGTTCGTATGGTTGTGGACGATACCATTCCTAAAAAGTTTGCTAGCCTCCCTTATGGCGACTGCATCGTATCAGTAGACCAATGCCACAATTTCACACCGGATATGTTACTCGTATTGGATGCGAGTACATTTGAAAGAATTGGTCGGGTAGGTGCACTCTTTAGTGCACCTATTTTTAATATAGACCACCATATTTCTAATAGTGAATTTGCGGATGGCCTTTACTTGCGGGCTGATTTTGCAGCGACCTGTGAAATCGTGGCAGATATGTGCCATGATTGGGCTTGGCCGATTACTGAAAGTATGGCTAATGCTCTTTACATGGGTATTGCTACGGACTGTGGTTTCTTTAAATTTTCTAACACTGGGGTTCATACCCTGGAAATGGCGGCTCTCTGTGTAAAAGCTGGAGCTAAACCGCAGGTTATATCCGAGCGAATTGAAGCAACCTCTGCTCTCCGCCTAGAGATGACTAAGCGGGCTATGCAAACCATAGCCTTTTATAAGAACAATACTATTGCCTCTATTGAACTGGACACTTATGCCATGGACCAATTGGGGGATGATACGGATGGGTTTGTGGAACTCATCCGCAATGTAGATACCGTAGATATTGCCATTTTCCTCAAAGGGGAATCTCCTAATCGAACACGAGTCAGTCTAAGGTCCAAAGAGTCTGATGTGAATGCCATTGCCCAACAATTTGGTGGTGGTGGCCATATTAGGGCTGCTGGTCTCACCATCGATGGAGATATAGAAGAGGCTAAGCGCCGTCTTTTGGAGGTAATGTAAATGGACGGGGTCATTTCCTTCTTAAAACCACCAGGCATCACCTCTCATGATGCAGTAGGAATTTGCCGCCGACTCTTTAAAGAAAAACGGATAGGTCACTCAGGGACCTTAGATCCTATGGCCTATGGAGTCCTGCCAATCTTTTTGGGTAAGGCTACCCGTCTCATTGAATATACAGGGGACTTTGCTAAGACCTATGTGGCTGAGTGTCGTTTGGGCACCTTTACGGATACGGAGGACGCTTCCGGTAATCCTGTAGTCCTTCCAGAAGAAACTGCTATGGCTATTCATTCTTTGATGGCTCAGAAGGCCTATGAAGACCCTAAGCACATCACCATGGAAGACCTTCGACAGGTCATAGGTGGTTTTCTCGGACTTCAAAAACAAGTGCCTTCTATTTATTCAGCTATTAAAATTAATGGTAAGCGGGCTTATGAATATGCTCGGGAAGGGATTCCTGTGACACTCCCATCGCGGTCAATTGAAGTGATACAGCTAGAGATATTGGCCTATGCTTATCCTTTCTTTACTATCAAGGCCACTGTGTCAGGGGGAACCTATATTCGATCCCTCTTACGTGATATTTGCTTGGCCTTAGGTGTGCCGGGAACTATGACTCAGCTTTGCCGGACTCAGGTAGGTCCTTTTTCTATCAATGAGTCCTTCATGGCGGAAGAGATTATGGTAGATGGACCTAGCCTGTTACAGCCTGCTGACCTAGCCATTAGTCATTTGCCTAAGTTGGTTATTAATGACCAACAAGAACTAGCTCTTACACAGGGGAAAAAATTGTCCCCTAAAGAGGGCTTGTTAGAGACCCAGGTGGGTCAGATCTATCGCGTATACGGACCTCGTGGATTTATGGGGCTTGTAAAACGGGATCATAGATCCATTAAAGTGGAGAAAAATCTATTCTTATGAGAGTTTTACATTCCTTTGAGGAATTACACACAATTAAGCAGACAATTGTATATGCTTTGGGAACTTTTGATGGCATACATAAAGGACATCAAGCTGTCATTGGTGCAGCCGTAGAGCAAGCTAAGAAGGTGAATGCGGTTACGGTGGTTTTTACCTTTGACACCCATCCCTTGTCCGTACTAGCCCCTCATAAGCAACCTAAGACTATTCTTCCCAGAAGAGATATGGAAGAGGTAGTGGCTGCCCTAGGCGTAGATTATGTTTTGGAGTTGCCTGTTTCCCAAGAAACCTTAGCTATAGGCGCGCAGGACTTTTTAATCGATTTGACAGAGGGGCTTTCTGTAGCGGGTTTTGTGATGGGAGAAAACTTTTCCTTTGGCGCAAAAGGGCAGGGATCACCTGAATTTTTAGGAGCCTGGGCTAAAGATAAGGGCTACTTTGTCAGTGTTCAGCCCTTGCTTTTATGCTCTAATGGTCAACAACCCATTTCTTCTACCCTTATACGCAAGGCTGTAGAAGCGGGTGACTTTGAAGAGGTTCAGTCTATGCTGGGGCGCCCCTTCTCCTTTTCGGGAACCGTCATTAAGGGGGACCAGCGGGGACGGACTCTAGGATTTCCAACCCTAAATCTCCTCATACCGGAGGGGCTGGTAACACCGCCTGATGGGGTATATGCAAATCGCGTCCGCATCGGCCAAACTTGGTATGGAGGTGTTGGTAATGTCGGGGATAACCCAACATTTACTAACCAATACCATCGTTGCGAAGTACATGTTTTTGATTTTGATCAAGACATATACGGCCAAGATGTTAAGGTGGAATTTATTGCCTATATTCGGGGAGAGGTTAAGTTCTCTAACCTGGACCAATTAATTGAACAAATGGACAAGGACCAAAATCAAGCTCGTCAGATATTGGCTAGCCTAACGAGGTAAGTATGGATATTAAAGAGATTTATAAAAAAATTGATCAATATGATGTGATATTGGCTGACACCTATGCAAAACGGCTGAATGCCTTGCGGACGGTAGCCCAATACAAGTCAGACAATAAGCTGCCTATTATAGATGAACTTCGTAATGCAGCTATTATCGCTTCTGCTGAGCAAGTGACGGAAGATGATAAGTTGCGGCCTTATGTTAAAAACTTTATGGAAGAAGCGCTAGAAATTTCTAATTCTTTCATCCGTAACCATATGCAGCAGCATATCTTTATTATCGGTATGCCAGGGGCTGGTAAGACCACTGTTGGCCGTGCCTTGGCGAAACACTTGGGCCTGGACTTTCATGATGTAGATGAAGAAATTCAGAAGAAGACGGGTAAGACCATCCAAAATATTATCATCTATGATGGAGAGGATAAATTCCGCCAATTCGAGTATGATGCGATTGGTGAAATCTTACGACAAAAACCATCCGTCATTGCTACCGGTGGTGGTACAGTTATGTCTGATGAAACGGTTACTCTCATGAAGAATAACGGTATTATCGTCTTTGTTCACCGTGGTGTGCAATCTATCTTGGAAGATTTGGATTTGGAAATTCGTCCATTGGTTAAGGAATCCATCGAATATATCTTCCGGGTTTACGAAGAACGCTACCCTATCTATGAAAGGGTTTGTAATATTAAAATCGCTAACGAATCTAGCGTTTCCGATACTGTTCAAGCAATTGTTGAAGCCTTGCCAAAAGCGGAGAAATAATGGAAGTCATTCGTGGTTTTGTATACCGCACGATTTATTCAAACACGCAGAATACCTACTGCGTGTTTGTTATTAAAGATTACAATGATGAATACATAACTTGTACAGCTCGAATGGAAGGGCCTAAAGAAGGGGAGGACCTAGAACTTAAGGGGCGTTTTGTAGAACACGAAAAGTATGGGTACCAGTTCAATGTGTCCTCTATGGAAAAACTCAAGCCTGATAATATGGGTGCTGCCCGTTTATATTTGGCCAATTTGGGCGTCAAAGGTCTAGGTGATCGGTCTATTGAAAAAATACTTGACTACTTTGGCTTAGAATTGCTAGATCTTTTACGATCTGACCGACCAGAAGCCATCAAAGAGGTACCGGGTTTGAGGCAGGGGGTCAAGGAGGAACTCTTTAACACCCTTTTAGGGGAAGGCATCCTATCTGACCTTAACCACTTCTTTGAAGACCATGGTATTTCTGCTAAGTGGAGTAAGGCTGTTTACCAGTATTATGGGGCTGCTTCGGTGGATGTGATGACCCATAATCCGTATGCCCTGTTACAGGTTGCTGAGGGAGTTAACTTTTCCGTAGCCGATACCCTAGCCAAGCATATAGGGATTGAAGCGGATGATCAACGGCGCATAGAAGCGGGGATTTCCTGGCTTCTTAACCATATTGAGGATAGGGGCCATACCTGTCTGCCTGTAGACCAATTGATTGGGGCTGGGGTTAACCTTTTAGGGGACATAGCTGACCCTATAGCAGATTATATAGAAGAATGCATCAATATAGGACAGCTCTATTCGGTTGATCAAGAGGGAATCCTCTATGTGTATCCACCTAATCTCTATATAGCTGAGATGGAATCAGCTCAGAAAACCCTGGCCTTTTTAGGGCAGGAAGACCCAGTTAACCTCGATATGGAGCGATTCTTAGGGACTTTTGAAGACACGCAAGGGATTCGCTTAGGGGATGTTCAGAAGGAGGCCATTGATTTGGCGCTGACCCAGTCCTTGGCCCTCATTACTGGAGGACCTGGTACGGGGAAGACCACCATTATCAAAGCCTTGGTAGAAGGCTTTCAGTTGGGGGGGCTCAGTCGTATTCTCCTTTGTGCTCCAACGGGCCGAGCTGCTAAACGGTTGACGGAAGCTACAGACTATGAAGCAACCACCATTCATAGGCTCTTGATGCCTGTCCAAGGATCGGATTCTTATGACTTTCAAAAAAATGAGGAAGATCCCTTGGAGGCCGATGTGGTCATCATTGATGAAGCCTCCATGCTAAACATTCGCCTCTATCATTCACTCTTAAGGGCTATTCCAGAGAATTGCCATGTAGTCATTGTAGGAGACGTTGATCAACTGCCGCCTATCGGTGCAGGCTTTGTCCTTAAGGACCTCTTAGAATCAGAATGTGTGCCTTTTAGTCGACTCAACCAAATCTATCGGCAGGATTCAGGTAATGCTATCATATCCAATGCTTATGCCATCAATCAGGGAAATATGCCAGATCTTACAGGGTCTGATGAATTTGTATTCATTCCTGTTACGTCTATGGCCTCTATGATGAAGGCTATCACCGAAACCTATAAGTGTGAAAAAGAGGACTTGGATGATGAATTGGATATGCAAATTATCTCTCCTATGCGAAGAGGCGATGCAGGTAGCCTTTCTATATCCAAGGTCGTTCAGGAGGCGGTCAATCCGCCGGCAGGCCACAAGGGGGAAGTTAGAGCTAATGGCATCACTTACCGGGTGGGGGATAAGGTTATTCAAGCCACCAACAACTATGAATTAGATGTCTTTAATGGGGAAATCGGTTGTATTTATGCCATATCCAAGACAGATGTCTTAATTCGCTTTGTCCATAAGGACATACGTTTGTCCTTGGATGACATTCATACCATCATGCCCGCTTATGCTATTACCGTGCACAAGGCACAAGGGTCAGAGTATGGGACCGTGATTATCCCCTTTATACCTAACTACGGGATTATGCTCCAGCGGAATCTCCTCTATACGGCTGTGACTAGGGCCCGTCGCAAGGTCATCATTATTGGTACTGAAAGTGCTATTAAACGTGCTGTCTCTCATGTTAATAGAGATAGCTCTTATACCCTCTTTAAGGAGCGCATACAAGGGAGATGTGTTGATTGATGGGATGGCTTTTAGATTTTTTGTATCCACCTACTTGTCCCCATTGTGGTCGCCCTGTCAAGGAGCAGGGGACATGGTGCCCAAGCTGCCTAGATAAGGTGTTGGATATCCGTTTCCTACAGGCGGATCAGCTAGAAGGCTTGGATGGACTTTGGATCCTAGGACGTTACCAAGGTGGTCTCAGGTCCCTGATTCACGATGTTAAATTCAATGATAAATCTAGCCAAGCTGCCTGTGTTAAACCATTTTTGTCTACCTTTGATCAAGCTCATTGTCTACCACCTATCAATCTTGTTTTGCCTATTCCCATTAGCCAAGCCAAGAGACAGGTGAGGGGTTATAATCAGGTAGATCTTTTCTTTAAAGAGTGGGTTCAAGATAGGGCTGATTACTATAATTGGCGATGGCTTGATGCTTTGATTAAGGAGACTAGTCAGGGAGATATGTGGCATATGTCTCAGCTAGAACGAAAACGCCATGTGGATAAGCTTTTTAATATAAAAAAAGAGTACCTCCCAGCCCTTGAGGGCAAAGAGCTACTCTTGGTAGATGATATATATACTACAGGGGCTACCTTAGTAGCGGCTGCTCATATTTTGCGTCAGGCTGGAGCAAAAGCTGTATATGGTCTGACCCTAGCTTCAGGAACTCGATAATAGAATGTATATATAAATAGCTCCCCTTGACTCATGAGTCAAGGGGAGCTATTTGGTTTGGGGAGATCTTTGTAAGGGCTTAGTTAACCTAATACATCAATAAAAGCTTTAACCACATCAGGATCAAAGAGGATACCAGAGGCGGAGAAGAGCTCTTGTTTAGCATCTTTTTTGGATTTTGCCCAGGATTCAGTGGATGGGTTAATAATGGTATCGTAGTAGTCAGCTACAGCGATGATGCGAGCACCTAGAGGAATGTTAGCACCCCGTAAATGTTTTGGATAACCGGTCCCATCCCAACGTTCATGATGGTAACGAATGTACGGGAGAATTTGTTGACAACAAGGATAGTTTTCAATCATATTAGCCCCATTGGCCGGTGCTTGCTTATATTTGGATAACTCTTGGCGGTTAAGGTAGGGAACCTTTTGCAAGACTGCATTAGGGATGGTCAAGAGCCCTAAATCATGTAAGAAGGCTGCATGTCGGATTTGCTCAATTTCATTGAGGGGAAGGCCTAACTTAGCCGCAATCGATACAGCATAGTTGGCAACCTGTAAGCTATGAGTGTACAAATGGTAGTTTTTCATTTGTAGCATTTGCAAGAGTTGGGCACTGACAGCTTCTAAGCTATCTTTTTCCAATTCGTAGAGCCCTGATGGCTGCATTAACGACAACATATACATACTAATATATCCCTTCTAGATAAGATTCTGTATCCTACAAACACACTCCTGTAGGAACCTTATTGTTTGCGTTCATTTATCAAGTGTTGTTATTATACAACAAAGAAAGTTTCATTTGTATCTTGACATGATAGGAAAGGAAAGCATTATTACAAAAACGCATACATAAAATAACTTGACAAATGAAGAAAGCATTAGGAATGGGACTTATGGGAAAAGTAAAATCTCTATACAGGAAAATCAAGTGAAAAAATAATTTTTTCTATTCCTATTTGCTATAACAAATTTTAAGCAGCCAAAAAGAGCCTAGTAGATGGCTTTATAGACATATACTAGATATGGTATAACATAAATTCTATATAAGTTAATGAACTAATTATAGAAAAATTCTATGGAAAATGTACTTGGGTTCATTTATAGACAAATAAAAGGTATATATATATAATGCTCATAACGGGTCTGTGGTTGAAAGTCGATGCCAGATGCAGGCAAAACGATCCACGTAAGCATTTCATTGAAATGTGATCATGGTGCATCTTAGATGTAAGACCTGCCGGGAGACCGAGAGGCTGAGTAGTGGGGGCCATTGGCTAGGAGCGAAATGTCCAGCAGGCGAGTGTGGGGGCAAAAACCAGGTCAGCCGTTGCGCACGACAATCTTGTCGTGTGCTTTTTTTATGTCTTCTAAGGAACAACTTGTCATTGGCCCCTATAAGATGGATGAACGTTGTATATAATTTATGTTTTATAGATGTATAGATGTAATTTGAATATAAAATTAAATTAAAATGCATAAAAATATCTTTATATGCATAATTTTACAAAATAGTGTTGACTAAATTGTTAAAATTAAGTATTATTAATTCATAGTTACTCATATATATGCATAAATTCTTGTGATTGATGATATAAAATAAGACTTATGAGTCAAGAATGTGCATACATACTTATACGTTATTAATAAGGAGTCATGTTATGAAAGTATCTAAGACCTTAAAAAAACTGCTAGCTGCAGGTGCTATTGCAGTCTTGGCAGCGGGTATCTTTACCGGCTGCGGATCCACATCATCCACCCAAGATGATAAAAAAATTGTGGTAGGTACCAATGCCACCTTCGTACCGTTTGAATTTAAGAATGAAAAAACTACTGACTATGATGGTTTTGATATTGAACTTATCCGGGAAGTTGGGAAACGGCTCAATAAGGATGTGGAATTGAAGAATGTTTCCTTTGATGCCTTGATCCCAGCCCTCAACTCTCACGACATTGATGTAGCTGTTTCCGGTATGACTATTACAAAGGCACGGTCTGAAAATGTTCTATTCTCCTCTCCTTATTATGAAAATGCTTTGGCAGTCGTGTTTAAGGATGGTACCAGCATTACAAGTTTGGACGACTTAAAGGGGAAAACAGTAGCGGTTCAATTGGGGACGACTGGTGCGGACTTAGCTGATAAATTGGAGGGGACTACGGTTAAGAAATTTGATCACTCCAATGAGGCACTATTAGAACTAAATAATAAAGGAGCCGATGCAGTTATTATTGACCTTCCTGTGGCTCAATACTATTCTAAGATTCACCAAGACCAAAATATTCACTTCATTCCATATCCAAATACCAAGGAATACTTAGGCATGGCTATGAATAAAAATAACAAGGCCTTGCAAGCGGATATCAATAAGGTCCTAGCTGATATGAAGGCTGATGGAACTTTTGATAAGCTTTATGAAAAATGGTTTAATCAACCAGCGCCTAAAGATATGCCAGAGACTTTAAATTTTAATTAAGCGACTCATAAACTCCCTCCTGAGGGAGTTTATTTTCGTTGACTTTGTATATTAATACAACTATAATAAATAAAGAATTAATAGATATAAGAAGTTGAAGGTTTTGTTTGAGCTCTCTTAAGTTTGAATACTTATGAGTAGACTAGGAGTATGATATGAGTTTTAATTGGTCTTTGATTGCTGATAACTTGCCCCTCTTATTACAGGGTGCCTTAGTTACCATCAAAATTACTGCTTTCTCCGTAGCGGCCGGTTTTATTATTGGCATGTTGGCCTCTATTGCCAACCTATCTAGCTTTAAACCTTTGCGTTGGCTAGTTCGCATCTACGTTGATGTGGTACGGGGGACTCCAATGTTGGTGCAAATCTTCCTGATTTACTTTGCCTTGCCACAAATTATTGGTCAACGGATTGATCCATTCATTGCCGCTGTTACCGCTTGTTCCCTCAACTCTGGTGCCTATATGTCCGAAATTTTCCGGGCTGGTATTCAATCCATTAACAAGGGGCAAATGGAAGCAGGCTTGTCCTTGGGCCTTTCCTGGGCACAAACTATGCGTTATATCGTCATGCCACAAGCTTTGAAGGCGATTATTCCGCCACTGGGTAATGAATTCATTGCTATGCTTAAGGACTCCTCCTTGGTTTCCGTTATCGGCTTTGAAGAATTGATGCGTCGCGGTCAATTGATTATCGCTAAGACCTATGCGTCTGCAGAAATTTGGACTGCTGTTGCCATTATTTACTTGGTTATGACCCAAGTCATTTCCCATTTCATCGCTTATCTTGAAAGGAAATATGATATCAAATGATTCAATTACAAGATGTACATAAAAGCTTTGGAAAAAACGAAGTACTCAAAGGGATTGATCTTCATGTAACGCCTGGAGAAGTCGTGGTAATTATCGGCCCGTCTGGTTCTGGTAAATCTACGGTTCTCCGTTGTATGAATTACTTGGAGGTGCCTACATCTGGTAAGGTTGTCGTAGATGGTTTGGACTTGGCCAATAAGGACAATCTCTCTAAGGTTCGTACAGAATTGGGTATGGTCTTCCAACGCTTCAACCTCTTCCCACATATGTCTGTTCTTAAGAATTTGACATTGGCACAAGAAAAGGTTAGAAAGACCGATAAGAAAGAAGCGAGAAAAGTCGCCTTACAACTCTTAGAACGAGTAGGCTTGGCGGATAAGGCTGAAGCATATCCTGATAACTTGTCCGGTGGGCAACAACAACGGGTTGCCATTGCTCGTGCCTTGGCGATGAAACCAAAAGCCCTTCTCTTCGACGAACCGACATCTGCTTTGGATCCTGAAATGGTTCATGAAGTACTAGATGTTATGAAGGCCCTAGCTAAAGAAGGTATGACCATGGTTGTAGTTACACACGAAATGGGCTTTGCTCGTGAAGTGGCCTCCCGGGTTGTCTTTGTCGATGATGGTCAAATTCAAGAAGAGGGAACACCAGAAGAAGTGTTCGATCATCCTAAAAATGAACGCTTAAAATCCTTCCTGTCTAAAATTTTATAAGAGACTCATTCCTAGTTATAAAGCTTAGATCCTAATTAATAGGAGAGCCCTAAGAAGATATATCTTTTTAGGGCTCTTTTGCTACTTTAGTTGTAGAAGATATTCGTAGACTTCACAGGTTTGAAAGAAGAGAATAGAAGTTAACTAAGCTTAAAATTTTTATTAAAAAAGAGGACTTTCAGGTACATATGTGGAATTATAAAAATAAGAAAGGGATAGACATATTCCACATATTGTATAGAAAGGACGTTTACTATGAAATTGACAGTTCGCGGTAAAAATTTAGAAGTTACTGGTGCTCTTCGCGATTATGCAGAAAAACGCTTGGACAAATTAAGCCGTTATTTTGATGAAGAACTTGATGCTCAGGTTCTCCTATCTACCAATAAAGATCTTAAGACTGTAGAAGTTACAGTCTTTGTAGAAGGTATTGTCCTCCGTGCAGTGGATAAGAATCCTGACATGTATGCAGCAATTGATTTAGTTGTTGATAAAATCGTGCGCCAAATCCACAAGTATAAAACTCGTTTAACCCGTCGTTTCCAAAAACAAAACTTGGCCTTCCATGCTGAAGCGGTTGCCTTGGAAAATGAAGTGGAAGAAGAAGTGGATTTGAATGTAGTTAAAACTAAGACCTTCTTGGCACGGCCTATGAGTGTAGATGAAGCTATATTACAAATGAACTTGATAGGTCACGATTTCTTCGCCTTCCTCAATTCGGAAAATGACCAAATTAATGTGGTTTATCGGCGCCATGATGGTGGTTATGGCCTCATTCAACCACAATTATAAAAAATATGTGAAATATTCCTCCTTAGGGGGTCTCTATTCTCTGGAATAGAGACCCTTCTTTTTTGACTATAAGGCGGTATTTTGCTAGAATTAATTGAATATACTATTAGGAAAACTATACTCATGTAAGGAGTTGATCTTTTTGCTTGGTTTTATCCAACGCTTGCTGGGCAACAACAGCGCACACGAAGTTAAGAAGATGCGCAAGGTTGTAGACCATATTAATTCTATCGAGAAGGACTATATCAACCTGACCGATCAACAATTGAAGAACAAGACCGCTGAATTTAAGCGACGCCTAAAAAAGGGAGAAACATTGGATGATCTCCTACCGGAAGCTTTTGCTGTTGTACGAGAAGCGTCTAAACGGGTTCTTGGCATGCGTCACTTTGATGTACAGTTGATTGGTGGTATGACCCTTCACAAGGGTAATATCGCAGAAATGCGTACCGGTGAAGGCAAAACATTAGTAGCAACCCTTCCTGTATACCTTAATGCACTCGAAGGTAAGGGTGTTCACGTAATCACAGTCAATGATTATTTGGCGACCCGCGATAGCGAGCAAATGGGACGACTCTATGACTTCTTGGGCTTGACCACAGGCCTTATTGTGCCTAATTTAGACTATGCTCAACGAAAAATGGCCTATGCAGCGGATATTACCTATGGTACTAATGGCGAGTTTGGCTTTGACTACCTTCGTGACAACATGGTTACAGAAGAAGCCAATATGGTACAACGGCCTTTGCACTATGCCATTGTCGATGAAGTCGACTCCATCCTCATCGATGAAGCTAGAACGCCATTAATCATATCTGGCCCTGGTGAACGATCTACTGACAACTATTACAAGCTGGCCCAAATTGTGCCTCATCTTAAAGTGGAAGAAGATTTCACTATGGATGAAAAGCAAAAGACTATTGCTCCTACTGACGCAGGTATTGCCAAGGTGGAAAAGATGTTGGGCGTAGGCAATTTGTATGATGCTGAAAATATCGAATATAATCACTTGCTTATGGCGGCCCTTCGCGCTCAATTTATGATGCACAAGGATAAGGACTATGTGGTGAAAGACGGAGAAGTCATCATTGTTGATGAATTTACCGGTCGTATGATGCCAGGTCGTCGCTTCTCTGATGGCCTCCACCAAGCAATTGAAGCTAAGGAAGGGCTTAAGGTTGAACGGGAGTCTCAAACCTTGGCATCCATTACCTTCCAAAACTATTTCCGTATGTATGACAAATTATCAGGTATGACTGGTACTGCTAAGACGGAAGAAAAAGAATTTAACGATATATATGGCTTGGAAGTTTGGGAAATTCCATCTAACAAACCATTGGCTCGTATTGACTTGCCAGATCAAATATTCAAGACTAAACGGGCTAAGTATAAGGCAGTTGTTCGGGAAACCGTGGAACGCCACAAAAAAGGTCAACCAATTTTGATTGGGACCACATCCATTACCCAATCAGAAGAGTTGTCTGACCTCTTGAAACGCAATGGTATTCCTCACTCTGTATTAAATGCTAAGCATCATGAACAAGAAGCGGAAATCATTGCTCAAGCTGGCCAAGCGGGGATGGTAACCATCGCTACTAATATGGCTGGTCGTGGTACTGATATTACCCTTGGCGAAGGAGTGCCTGAATTGGGTGGTTTAGCTATCCTAGGTACAGAACGCCATGAAACCCGTCGTATCGATAACCAGCTCCGCGGTCGTGCTGGTCGTCAAGGGGATCCTGGTTCCTCTCAATTCTTCCTCTCCTTGGAAGATGATTTGATGCGTATCTTCGGAGCCGATAACATTTCTTCCATCATGGATCGGTTGGGTATGGATGAAGATGAACCAATCCAACATCGCCTCATTACGCGGTCCATTGAAAAGGCTCAAAAGAAGGTAGAAGATCATAACTATGACATCCGTAAACATGTCTTGGAATACGATGATGTTATGAATCAACAACGGGAAGTTCTCTATGAACAACGCCGTCGCATCCTCCATAACGAATCCCTCGAGGATACGGTCTCTGATATGATTGATAAACTCGTTCGGGAAGCGATGGATACCTACGCGGATGAAAAATTGTACCCAGAAGAATGGGATTATGAGGGCTTACATAAGCACTTGTCTCAATACTTCCTCACGGATGAGTTGATGACAGTGGCTGGTATGGAAGACTATAGCCGTCAAGAGCTTGAAGACAAGCTTTGTCAAATCGCTCATGATGAGTACAAGGCACGGGAAGAAATGTTCGGTGACGTATTAATGCGTCAATTGGAACGAGCTATTATGCTCCGTGTAGTAGACCGCAAATGGATGGAACACTTGGACAGTATGGATATGCTTCGTGAAGGTATTAACCTTCGTGCGTATGGGCAAAAGAACCCATTAGTAGAATATAAATTCGAAGCTTACAACATGTTCCAAACCATGATTGACTCCATTCAAGATGAAACAATCATGGCCTTGTATCGCATTCGTGCACAATTTATTGATGAAGTCGAACAACCAGAAGATCATCTAGAAGGTGCACAAGCCCATCATGATGATGTGTTGGAACCACAAGACATAGACTAGACCTATGATAGCCTTTGCAGGGGTTCCAACCCTTGTAGAGGCTATTTTTAATGAACAGGTGACAACGTTGTTAGAAGATTTAAAACCCATTATCGACAATTTGAGTCAGCGTATCTGCGGTATGAGAGACTCTTTGAATATTGCGCAAAAGGAAGACCAAATCTTTACCTTAGATGTAAAGATGTCTGATCCTAGCTTCTGGGATGACCCAGATAAGGCACGAGAAATTTCCCAAGAGGCGACCCAATTAAAACAGGCTGTAGAGGGCTATAAAAAGCTGGTATCCGATATTGAGGATGCTAAACTTATGGTAGATATGGCCTTGGAAGAAGGGGAAGTTAATATGGAAGGGGAAATTTCGGACTTCCTCAAGGCTATTGAAGAGACTGTAGAAAAGCAGGAAATCCTTCTTCTCTTGGGTGGGGAATACGACCGCAATAATGCTATCTTGACCTTCCATGCAGGGGCTGGTGGAACGGAAGCACAAGATTGGTGCTCTATGCTCATCCGCATGTATTTGCGCTGGGCTGAGAAGGCTGGCTTTGGCGTAGAACTCATGGATGAGCAGCCGGGAGATGAAGCAGGTATCAAGTCTGCTACCTTCCTCGTTAAGGGTGAAAATGCCTTTGGTTACCTCCGATCTGAAAAAGGGGTACATCGTTTGGTTCGTATTTCTCCTTTTGATTCAGCAGCCCGTCGCCATACCTCCTTTGCTGCTGTGGATGTCATGCCTGAAATCGATGATGATATTGAAATCAATATCGATATGAAGGATGTACAGGTAGATACCTACCGGGCTTCTGGCGCTGGTGGTCAGCATATTAACAAAACAGATTCTGCCGTTCGTATGACACATAAGCCGACAGGCATTGTAGTCCAATGCCAGACTCAACGGTCTCAAATGCAAAACCGGGACCAATGTTTGCGCCTTTTGCGGGCTAAACTTTTCGAGTTGGAATTGGAAAAACAGGCGGCTTTGAAAGAGGAAATCGGTGGTACCTACCAAGCTATTGAATGGGGGAGCCAAATCCGATCCTATGTATTCCATCCCTATAATATGGTAAAAGACCATAGAACTAATGTGGAAACAGGTAATGTACAAGCCGTAATGGACGGTAATATAGACATGTTTATGGAAGGTTTCTTGAAACAAGAAGCAGGCCTTACAGTATAGGCGAGAGAGGAAATGCCGTGAAGTTGAAACAAGCCAAAAGAGCACCTTATTCCTTGGTGCTGATTATCTGTCTCTTGGTGGGCCTGGTGGCAGGTTTGGTGCTAGTGCAACAACGAAACCAAGTGGAAAGTGCACAAAATCAAATTGAAAATATCATTGATTATGATGCTGTTTTACGGGCTGCAGCCTTTGAAAAATATCCATCTGCAGAAGCCTTTGATAAACTTAAAGCAGCACATGTAACGGCCTTAGCCATCTATGATAGAACTTTGGAAAAAGCAATGGATGCAGGGGAAGTTAAGGTCTATCGAGATACTGATTTCAATGGTAACTTGGCCCTTTTAAATGGCCCGGCCAAACCGGGGGCTCTTTACTTAGGACCAGTTCCCCTTAAGGAAGGTTATTACCAAGAAATCAAAGAAGACCTAATCCACCGATTGGGGGCTGACAAGGTCATTGAAAAATATAGTAATCAAGGACCTGTTATTGAATTGATAGGAGCTCCTTACGATTCCTTTATGAAGATGAACCTGGGTATCTCCCGTTTGCAAGGGCAAGAAGTGGCGAACAGAGGCTTTAATGTCATCCTTCGTCCAACCAACTATCGAGGCGTATCTAAGGATGATTTGTCCTACTTCTTCAACCGCGTTGATGGGATTCCCCGTGTTACAGGTGTAGTCTTTGTTGGGAAAGAGGCTTTGGGCTATCCAAGTCTTCTCAATGAATCTCTTACGAACTTTAATGATCGCCATATCCCAGTGATTGGCATAGAAGCAACCAACCAACTACAGTATGAACCGCAAGCAGGTTTTAATGAAATGGCCTTAGCACAAGGTTATAGTATCGGTCGCCTCTATACAATCTCCAAGGATGAAATGAAGAAACTTTCCGTTTCAGAGGTATCCCAACGCTTCTACATCTCTGATATGGAGCGGAATATTCGCTTTAATCTCTTCCCTATGTTTGAAGCGGGTAAGGATAATCAAACAGCTTTGGCTACCACCCTTAAGGCTATTGATGATGCATCCACTAAGTTAGCGGATAAAGGTTTTACCTTCGGCCGTGGGTCCGTTTATCCAAACTATACTCCGAGTCCTTTGCTTGTAGCCATCACCATGATTGGAGCTATCGCGCTCTTTACCTTGGTGGCTAATATGCTGCTTCCTATGAAGTGGCATAAGCAAATGGTTCTCTTCGCCTTCCTATCATTTATATCCGTCATTATCTACATGTTGACTAGCGGTACCCTGATTACCCAATTGTGGGCCCTGTCTTCAGCTGTTATGGCTCCGGTAGGTGCTATGATTTACCTCATGGATACTTGGATCTACCGCGGCGGGCAAGATCAACAATCGACCCTCCGGTCTATGGTCTATGCAGTGGTATGCTTAGCCATTGCGGCTATCTTGGCGGCTATCGGTGGTATCTATATTGGCGCTATGTTAGGAAATACGCGGTTCTTCATGGAATTCGCTATCTTCCGGGGTGTTAAGTTAACCTTCGTCTTACCAGTTCTCTTAACTGCTTGGGCGTATATGCAACGATTCCCATTGTGGAAGGGACGCACTATTAATTCGTTGGAAGAAACTAAAACCTTTATCAAGGAATTTATCACTATGGATGTAAAATTCTACATCTTCTTGATTTTAGGTGCATTGATGGCTGTGGTGTATGTCTTCGTAGGTCGGTCTGGTCATACGGCAGGGGTGCCCGTGCCAGGTATTGAAATGACACTTCGTCGCTTCTTAGAAAATACCCTCTATGCTCGTCCTCGGGAAAAAGAATTCATCATCGGTCACCCTGCATTGATGCTAGCTGCCTTTGCCTTCTTCCGTAAATGGCCTATGATAATCCACTTTATTTTGACAGTTGCTGGTGTTATAGGTGTAGCGTCCATGGTAGAAACATTCTGTCATGTGCGGACACCAGTGTATATGACTGTAATGCGGGGCTTAGATGGCTGGTGGATTGGCCTATTCTTTGGTATTATTGCTATTTTGCTTATCCGCATTCTTACTTATATCACCCAGTGGTATAAGCAAGGGGAGGGGCACCATGAGTAAAATTGTTATTTCCGGCTACTACGGATTTGGCAATGCTGGGGATGAGGCCATGTTGTCGGCCATCATAACGGCCATCCGAAAGGAAGATGAAGAGGCACATATAACTGTGATTTCTGGGAATCCAGCACAAACCTCTGCTAAGCATGGGGTAGAGGCGGTTGGAACCTTTGCAGGTCCAGCCATCTTAAAAGCCCTTATGGACTGTGACCTCCTCATCTCAGGAGGCGGTAGTCTCCTACAAGATGCGACTAGTGTAAAGAATGTATACTATTACCTCAGCATTATGTCTCTCGCTAAACTGCTTGGTAAACGGGTTGTTCTCTATGCCCAAGGCATAGGACCGCTGACTAAGCCGACCACCCGTTGGGCCGTTAAATCCGTCCTTAATCGCATGGATTTAATTACTGTCCGTGACTTACCGTCCCAAGGTCTCTTAGAGGAGATTGGGGTAAAACCTGAGCTGGTTCAAGTGACTGCGGATGCAGTTCTTACCATGCCTATAGCGGATGCTAGTAAGGGGGAGTCGCGGCTCCAAGCGGCTGGCCTAAAGCCAGGCTGTCGCCGTATAGGTATAGCAGTCCGCTCCTGGAAGGATCAAGTGGCCTATCGAAAGGCGCTGGCAGGGGCCCTGGCCGTCTTGCACCAAAGCCATCAGGTGGAGGTCCTCTTTATCCCTATGTCCCATCCTGAGGACACGGAAGAAGCTAAGACGGTGGCGGCCTATATGGGAAATGCTCCCTATGTGCATCTTCTTGAAGAATCTTTTACTACAAGCCAATTTCTAGAGTTGGCAGGGGCTGTAGATATCATGATTGGTGTCCGCCTCCATGCGCTAGTCTTTGCCTCTCTCATGGGTAAGCCTGTAGTGGGTATTTCCTATGATCCCAAGATTGATGCCTTCTTGCACATGATTGAGCAAGAAGCGATGGGGACTATGGAAAGGCTTGATCAAGATAAACTTTACGCCCGTCTGGTTGATTTACTAGAGGGAAAAGGGGATTATCAACACTCCTTTGACCGTATAGAAAGCCTGAGAAAAATATCATTCCGCAGTGCTCAATTAGCTTTGGCATTGCTTAAACAATAGTAGAAAGGATGGTCTTTATATGACTCCATTAACAGCAGAAGAAAAGGTATTGCTCGCTGAGAAGGCGAAGGCAATTCGCGTATCCATTGTGAAATCCGTAACGGGTGCTAAATCTGGCCATCCAGGTGGGTCCTTGTCTATAGCGGACCTTATGGCTCTTCTCTACTTCAAGGAAATGAATATCGACCCTAAGAATCCTCAGATGGACGGGCGAGACCGCTTAGTTCTTTCAAAGGGACATGCTGCACCAGCCCTCTATAGTGCCTTGGCTGAAAAGGGCTACTTCCCTAAAGACGAATTGAATCACCTTCGTAAGATTGACCATATGTTGCAAGGCCATCCTGATATGAAACATACACCAGGGGTGGATATGTCCACTGGATCCTTGGGACAAGGGATTTCCGCTGCCTGTGGGATGGCCTTAGCAGGTAAGCTAGACAAGTCTCTAGCTCGCGTGTATGCCATCTTGGGTGATGGCGAGTTGGAAGAAGGGCAAGTGTGGGAAGCGGCTATGTTCGCAGGTCACTACAAGCTCAATAATTTGACTGCTTTCGTCGACTTCAACGGCTTGCAAATTGATGGTGATATTACAAAGGTCTTGTCTCCATTGCCAATTCCAGAAAAATTCGTTGCTTTCCAATGGCATGTCATCGAAGTGAATGGTCATGACTTTGATCAATTGCATCAAGCTATTGAAGAAGCTAAGACAGTAACCGATAAACCAACCTGTATTGTTATGCATACGGTCAAGGGTAAGGGGGTATCTGCTATGGAAGGCCAAGCAGGCTGGCATGGTAAGGCACCATCTGCAGAAGAATGCGTTGAATTTGTGAAAGAGTTGGAGGCGTAATCATGGGTAAAGCAACACGTGAAGCTTACGGCAATGCATTAGCAGCTGTAGGCGCTAAGAATAAGAATATCGTAGTATTGGATGCGGACTTGTCCAAATCTACTAAGACCAATGTATTCAAAGAGCAATTCCCAGACCGCTTCTTTAATGTAGGGATTGCTGAACAAAACCTCATCTCTGTAGGGGCAGGCTTGGCTGCGGCAGGTAAGATTCCATTTGTATCTTCCTTCGCTATGTTCGCTACCGGTCGTGCCTTTGAACAAATTCGCAATGCTGTTTGCTATCCAAAACTCAATGTTAAGGTATGCGCTACTCACGCAGGCATTACCGTTGGCGAGGATGGGGCTACCCACCAATCCCTTGAAGATATCGCCTGCATGCGGGTCCTTCCTAATATGACTGTGGTTGTTCCAGCGGATGAAGCGGAAACTACATCTGTTATCGAATGGGCTGCCAACTACCAAGGTCCTGTATATGTCCGTTTAGGCCGGGCTGGTGTGGATGATACGACTCCAGCGGGCTATCAATTCGTGCCAGGTAAATCACAAACCCTAGTAGAGGGGGCAGATCTAACTATCATCGCTTGTGGCGCCTTGGTTGGCCCTGCTGTTGAAGGTGCTAAGGAATTGGCGCAAGCAGGTATCTCTGCTCGCGTAATCAACATGGCTTCTATTAAGCCAATTGACAAGGATGCTATTGTTAAAGCTGCTCAAGAAACAGGGGCTATCCTAACGGCTGAAGAACATAATGTATTGGGTGGTTTAGGCTCTGCTGTAGCTGAAGTTGTAGTCCAAGAAGCACCGGTACCTATGGCCTTCGTAGGGGTACAAGATAGCTTTGGCGAATCGGGCACACCAAAAGAATTGATGGCTAAATACGGTTTGACTGCTAAGGATATTGTAGCGGCAGCCAAGAAGCTTGTAGCGCGCAAATAGGAGTCTAGGATGATTGAATTTCAAAATGTATCTAAGGTCTACGACAATGGTGCGGTAGCCTTAGATAATGTAACCATTCATATTGAAAAGGGCGAGTTTGTCCTCGTTGTAGGCCACTCTGGGGCCGGTAAATCCACCCTCTTTAAGTTACTTACCCACGAGGTAATCCCAGATGAAGGGTCTGTTATCGTTAATAGCGTTGATGTAACTCGGATTAAAGGTTCTAAGGTACCTATGCTCCGTCGTAAATTAGGCGTTGTATTCCAAGACTTCCGCCTCCTGCCTAATAAAACAGTGGGGGAAAATATAGCTTTTGCCTTGGAAGTAATTGAAGAAAAACGGTCTGTTATCAAAGAGAAGGTTAACCACGTCCTTGATTTAGTCGGCCTTACCGATAAAAAAGATGATTATCCAGAAGACTTGTCTGGGGGGGAACAACAACGGGTTGCCATTGCACGCGCTATTGTCAATCGCCCAGCGGTCCTCATCGCCGATGAACCAACTGGTAACTTGGATCCTATTACAAGTCGTGATATAGTGGACCTCTTTAAGCGGATAAACAACTATGGGACGACTGTTGTTATGATTACTCATAATATGGATATTGTATCCTACCTTAATAAACGCGTAATCGCTCTAGAAAATGGACGCGTTGTAAGTGATCAATTGAAAGGTGCCGCATTTAATGAAACTCAGAACATTTAGCTACTTCGTAAAAGAAGCCTTTAAATCCATGCGCCGCAATGGTCTGATGACATTGGCTTCTATCTCTACTGTCGCCTTATCCCTCTTTATGTTGGGGGTCTTCCTCTGTGGTGTAGTCAATCTCAATAATATGGCTGCATCCTTGGAAACGCAGGTGCAATTGTCTGTTTATCTTAAGGATGACCTTACTACCAACCAAATTATGGAGACTGGTAAGGCTGTCAAAAGTCAACCTCATATCAAAGAACTCAAGTTTGTCACTAAAGATCAAGCCCTACAAGACTTTAAGAGCCGCTTAGGGGATGATCAAAAGCAGATGATTGACTCCTTAGAAGGGGTTAACCCATTGCCTAATTCCTACATCGTAACCTTCGAAAATCCGCAAGATGTAAAGTTAGCGGCTAAGGAATTGGCCACAGTGCCGGGCGTTGAATCCGTTCATTATGGTCAAGATGTGGTTGATGAACTCTTCAAGATTACCCAAATTATCCGTATTGGTGGTATCGTGCTTATCGCCTTCTTGGCTGCAGCAACGCTTTTTATCATCTCCAATACCATTCGTTTGACAGTCTTTGCTCGTCGTAAAGAAATTGCCATTATGAAGTACGTCGGTGCGACTAATGGTTTTATCCGTTGGCCCTTCGTTATTGAAGGGATGCTATTAGGCTGTATTGGGGGCCTGATAGCTGTCGCTTGCACAGGGGAGTTCTACTATTTCATCACTTCTGAAATAGAACAATCCTTAGCTTTCTTCCCCTTGGTACCAATGTTCCCAATCTTCTACCAATTGGCAGTCGCTTTGTTAATTATCGGTATCTTTGTAGGGGCTATTGGTTCTGCTATTTCCTTGCGACAATACATGCGCGTATAAGAGAAGGTCTTATGTTACAAAATAAATGGAAAAATCGTCTAGCCACTCTCCTAGTGTGTGGCTTGGCCGTAACGGCTCCATTGGTAGCCTACGCAGAAGACGAAGATCTACAACAACAAATTGATAGCTATCAACAGCAAATTCAAGAGCAGCAAGGGGTTAAGGCCGATGCAGAAAAACGAATAGGTCAACAAACCACTAACCTGCAACAGGCTGAAGAAGAACTCAAGAAGGCCCAAGACGAGTTGGCTGCTATTCAAGGCCAGCGGAAGGCTGTAGAAGGGGATATTGCTGTTACCCAAAAGAAGTTGGATGAGGCTCAAAAACGCTTGGCTAAGCGGGAAGTCGTCTTCCAAAAGCGGGTTCGTGATATTTACATCAACGGCCGTCTTTCTTATCTAGAAGTGGTCTTGGGGTCTAAGGACTTTAACGACTTTGCCAATCGAGTACAGGTCTTGAAGCGTATCATTGATGCGGACATCAAGCTCATCAATGGCATTAAGGAAGAACGAGCTGAGATTGCTAGTCAAAAGGATAAATTGGAAGCTGATCGGGCTAAGATTGTAGACCTAGAAAAACAAGCCCAAGCAAAACAAGCTGAGATTGAACAACGTAAGCAAACGTATGCACAACTCTTGGCTAAGGCTAGGACTGATCAAGCTGGTTCTATCGAAAAAATTCAGGAATTGGAAGCAGCCTCCCAACAAGTTCGCAATATCATTGCGCAACGGCAAGCGGAACGGGCCGCTCAAGCAGCCCAAGCGGCAGCTGGTGGCGGTGGCGGTTATAACTGGGTACAAGGATCTGGAGCCCTTTCTTGGCCTGTATCTAGCCATGAAATTACCTCTGGTTTTGGGGGGCGTTACCACCCAATTTATGGCCGTTATATCTTCCATGATGGTATTGATATCGCTGCTGATTATGGGGAACCAGTCCATGCAGCTGATGGGGGTACCGTTATCTATGCAGGATGGATTTCTGGCTATGGTAATGCGGTTATTATCGATCATGGGAATGGCATGTCTACCCTCTACGCCCATAATGAATCTCTGAATGTATCTGAAGGACAAGGGGTAAGCAAGGGTTCTGTTATTGCCTATGCTGGCTCTACAGGTAACTCTACAGGTCCTCATCTTCACTTTGAAGTGCGTATCAATGATGAGCCTCAAAATCCATTGGGGTACTTATAATGAAAGCTTTTATTATATGGGCTTGGATCCGTAAAATCATAGGCTATTTGGTAGCTTTCTGCCTGTTAGGTATTCTCTTTATGTTCTTGGCCTTTTGGTATATGTTTGGTAGGGCAACAGCCTTACCGAACTTTATCCATACCTATTACATAGCAACGCAAAACTTTATAGAACCTGTATCAAAGACTAGTCTTTGGGATGGTCTCACTAAAGGATTGATTGGAGCCTTGGATGAGAAGCACTCCCTTTACTTAACTAAGGAAGACTTTACATCTATGAAGGAGGAAACGGCCGCTTCCTATGCGGGAATTGGTGTCGTTATTGGGCAAACTGATAATGGTATTGTGGCCGCTCACGTTATGGAGGACCAACCAGCAGAAAAGGCGGGTCTCAAGGATGGTGATATAATCCTAGCTGTTGATGGTCAGTCCACAGAGGGCATGGCCTTGGATCATGTTTCCTCTGCTATTCGTGGTAAAGCTGGTACGACGGTAACCTTGACGGTTTCTCGAAATGGTGAGAAATTAGATTTTCCTATCGTACGGGATAAGGTGGTTATGCCTACTGTTCGTAGTCGCATGCTGACAGACCATATTGGTTATATCCGGGTCAGTCAATTTGCAGAACCAACAGGGGAAGACTTTGCTGAGCAGTATAAGGACCTAAAGGCGCAAGGCATGACAAAGCTAGTCTTAGACCTCCGCAATAATCCAGGCGGACTGGTAACAACAGCAGCCGCCATTGCGAATTATATCTTGCCTCAAGGACCATTTGTTACTGTTCAGGCCCGTGGCGGCCCTATGGAGGCCTATGAATCGCAAGGTCTTGAAGAGCCAATTCCACTAGTAGTTCTCATGAATAAGAACTCGGCTTCCGCCTCTGAAATTATAGCTGGCGCAGTGCAGGATGAAGGGGTAGGTAAGATACTAGGAACTCAATCCTACGGTAAGGGGACTGTGCAAGCAGTCCTCCATAACCTAGCTGGAGAAGCGGTCAAGGTGACCATTGCCAAATACCATACCCCTAAGGATCGGGTTATCGATGGTATTGGTATTACCCCAGATGTTGAATTTCCTCTACCAGCAGGCGTTCGCATTGACTGGAAGACTAACGATCCACAAATTGAAAAAGCTATTGAAGTAATCAAGACCTTATAAATAGGCTGGCCTAAGGGCCTCCTTAGGTCAGAAAAGGAAAGAATATGTTTATAGATCGCGCTCGCGTATATGTTAAGGGCGGCGACGGCGGTAATGGGATGTCCTCTTTTCGCCGTGAAAAGTACGTCCCTAATGGCGGTCCAAGTGGTGGTGATGGCGGCAAAGGGGCCGATGTCATCCTAGTGGCCGACAAAAATGTTAATACCCTAATGGACTTCCGCTATAAGCGCATGTTCCGGGCAGAGGCTGGTGAAAATGGCATGTCTGCTAATAAACATGGTCGGGGGAGAGAGCCCCTCTACATCAAGGTTCCTATGGGTACCGTGGTGAAGGATGAAGAATCTGGTAAGGTTTACTGTGATCTGACCCAAGATGGGCAAGAATTCCTCATCGCCAAGGGAGGCCGAGGGGGCCGGGGTAACGCCCGCTTCCAAACAGCGGCTAATCGAGCTCCGACCTTCTCTGAAATGGGGGAACCAGGGGAAGAACATTGGCTTCAATTAGAACTTAAGGTCCTTGCTGATGTAGGTCTATTGGGATATCCATCAGTAGGTAAGTCATCAATTATTCGCAAGGTATCTGCGGCACGCCCTGATGTAGCGGCCTACCATTTCACTACCTTGACGCCAGTCTTGGGGGTTGTGTCTTTACCTGGGGACCGTAACTTTGTCATGGCCGATATTCCAGGTCTCATCGATGGGGCTGCAGAAGGGGTTGGTTTAGGCCATAACTTCCTTCGACATGTGGAACGGTCGAACATCCTCCTCCATATCCTGGATGTATCTGGTATGGAAGGGAGAGATCCTAAGGATGATTTCGATGCCATTAATCGGGAACTGGCTAAGTATTCTCCAACATTGGCTAAGAAAAAACAAATTGTAGTCCTCAACAAAATTGACCTTGTTCAAGATGATACAACTATTCCAGAGGTAACTAAGTATTTTGAAGATAAGGGCTATGAAGTCTTTGCAGTCAATGCTCTCACAGGCCAAGGCTTGCCAGAACTTATGGAACGTGCATACTACTATGTAGAAAACTACGAACCAGAGCCTGAGGCAAGCGATGATGCTGTGGTATACGAAGCTAAGGAAGATGTGGAATTTGTCATTACCCGTGGAGATGATGCATCCTTTACCATTACGGGTAAGCGAATTGAACGTCTAGTAGCTATGACTAACTTTAGTGATGACCAATCGGTTCGGCGCTTCCAAAAAATTTGGCGTTACATGGAGTTGGATGATAGACTCCGTGAAAAGGGTTGCCAAGAGGGCGATGAAGTCCATATTGGTGAACAAACATTTACATTCCACGATTAGGAGATACCATGACAGGTAAACAAAAACGCTATTTACGATCCTTGGCAGCGACCATGGATCCTGTCGTATTTATCGGCAAGAATGGCTTAGAAAATGCGGTAATTGATTCCGCTCGAGCAGCCATTACAAAACGAGAATTAATCAAGGTAAAACTCTTGAATAATAGTCCAGAAGAAAAGACCATCTTCCAAGACTTAGCGGACATGTTAGGGGCAGAATTGGTACAGGTAATCGGCTTTAATGGGGTCCTCTTCAAGAAGAAGAAAGAAAACTCCAAGATTGAATTACCTAAATAGGATTAGCTTTTAGGAGAAAGATGATGTGGAATAAACTTAGGGCCCTTAAGGCTTACTACCTCTACATGTCATCTCCGAAGGGCTACTATGAATGGCAATACTATTGTAAGGCCATAGGACTGGCTGTCCTATTTATGGCTTTGATTATGTTAGTCATGTATGGCTTGGGAGTATAGGTGTCAATGAAACAGCGGATTGGTTTGATGGGGGGGACATTTAACCCTATCCATATGGCTCACCTTATGATTGCGGACCGTACCAAGGAGGCCTTTGGCCTAGATAAGGTTATTTTTATGCCCGCAAAGGAACCACCTCATAAGAAAACCATACCTGTAAACCACCGCTACAAGATGGTGGAATTGGCTATCGCAGATAATCCAGACTTCACTATTTCAGATTTAGAAATCAGGCGGGAGGGCCCTTCCTATAGTTTAGATACGGTGGAGGAACTCTTGGCAGTGTATGGTGCCAATACGGAAATTTATTTCATCACCGGTACAGACTCCATCCAGGACCTACCTACCTGGCATAAGCCAATGGAACTCTTAGAGAAATGCCATTTCGTAGGCACCATTCGGCCAGAGGGCTCAGACCAAGTGGAGGCTTCTCTTAAGGCTTTGGAACCTTTGAGCCGGGTCAAAATACACTTTCTAATGGTACCGCAACTGGCTATATCTTCCTCTTATATACGGGAATGCCTAAAAGAGGGGAAATCAGTTAAGTATATTCTTCCTCAAGTAGTATTGGACTATATAGAGAAAGAAGGGTTATATAAAGGGGCAGACTATGACCTTTAATGAAATTTCTAAAGACCTTGCAAAGCGCTTGAGTCCTAAACGCTATCGCCATGTACTGGGGGTAGTAGAGGCCGCTGAAGAGCTGGCTAAAGTCTATGAGGTTGATATAAAGAAGGCCCGTTTGGCCGCCCTTCTCCACGATTGTGCCAAAGAAGAAAAATTAGATGCCATGCTGGCTATCGTTAAGGTAGCGGGGTTAGTCTTAGACCAAGATATGTTGGCATCTGGTGCCCTGCTTCACGGAGAAGCAGGTGCCGTCTTGGCTAAGACCCGGTATGGGGTGGATGACCCAGCCATCTGTGAAGCTATTCGGGTTCATACGGTGGGGAAACCACATATGTCAGACTTGGATAAGGTGATATTTCTAGCGGATTACATCGAGCCGAATCGTGATTTTCCAGGTGTGGAAATCCTTCGTCAAAAGGCGAGAGAAAATCTAAATCAAGGGGTCTTAGCAGGCTATGATATGACCATTAGGCACCTTTTAGATAAGGGCTTATGTATATATGAGCCAACCATCGTAGGGCGCAATGCTTTACTCAAAGAAATAAAATCGATTAATGGATAATACAATGGAGAGAATGGATTCATGATGGATGAACAAGAAAAAGAGCGGGAGCTAGAGCGCCGTATCCGTCGGCGACGAGCCCAACGCAAGCGCAAGGAAAGCAAAATCAAATGGGGGCGCTTTATTCCTTCCTTAATCCTTATTATCCTTCTTATAGGAGGTATAGGCTTTGGCCTAGTTAAGGGCATTGGTGCTATATATGGAGCCTACCAGTCTCATAAGGAGGCCACAATGGAGGCTACTCCCTTGCCAGAGGAGGCACAGGAACCACCATCTATTCCATCGGTGACAGTTAATCAAGAGGCCTTGGATAAGCCTATCTATGTCCTGATGGCAGGACGGGATGCTAACAATCCATCCCAAGCTGATTCTCTCTATTTAGTGTCCATTAATCTAGACCAAAAATTGGTAGATATCATTGGTATTCCTGCTAATACTAAAATTGATAATCGGGATAAGACTGGGGCCAATAAAATCAATAGCTTTTATAGTACGGGGGGCATGGACCTGACCAAGGCTGTAGTAGAGGATATTTTCCACATCTCTATTCCTTACTATGTGGTAGTGGACCAAGAGGCCTTTAAACATACTGTAGATGTGATAGGGACCCAGTCCTTTTATGTAGAAAGCGCTATGAACCACACCGATGCTGAAAGTGGTTTAGAAGATATTAATCTCAAAAAGGGTTATCAAGACTTGGATGGTAATAAGGCCCTTCAATATGTACGATACACTGACGATCCACAAGATAACTTCTCACGGGTGGAACGGCAGGAACGCTTTATGAAAACCTTGCTAGCATCCCTTCAAGGGTCTATGACACTGACTAATGCTTGGGATACATGGCGAGTTTGGTCTCACTTTGAGTCCAATATCTCCACCTGGGATGCGGTTAAGTTGCTGTATAAGATCACTCATATGGAAGCGACTAACATCCACTTCTACATCTTGCCGGGCCACAAGGATACGCTTAATGGCGAGAAATATTGGGTAGTTGATCCAAGTGAGGCTCAGCGCTTAGTAGGCATTATGACAGGCGATATTGACGCCTCGGAGATGGCCTCCATGAAGCCTGTTTTAAAACCAGATACAGAGCAAGTTAAGGAAAATACAAATACAAGTGAAGCTAATGTGCCAGATAATCAAAAATCCAAAGAAGAACGGGCTGGTACTCACACAAGCGATCCTAAGAAAGATAAGGGGATTTAAGAATGAAAGAAAAAGAACAAATTAAAGGGGTAGCCCTTGTGATGGCTCAGGCTGCATTTGATAAAAAAGGGCAAGATATCAGTATTATGGACTTAGAAGGGATTTCCCTCTTGTCTGACTACTTTGTCCTTGTTACCGCTAATAATGTAAAAAATGCCCAAGCTATTGCGGATGAAATGGAAGATAAGGCAGCCCTTGAAGGTATGACTGTCCTGCATCGTGAGGGATACCGGGAAGGGGAATGGGTCCTTCTCGATTTTGGTGATATTATCGTCCATGTCTTTGGCGGTCAAGACTACCGTGATTTCTATGGTTTAGAACAACTTTGGTCCGATGCCAAGTATGTAGATTTTGAGGGCAAGTAAATGGCCAGTACACTTTCTGAAAATACGATCCAAAGGCTGACTGTTCTTCGGACTAGTGACCAAGGGGCCTTTTTGGATGGGCAAACGGGCAATACATCAGATGATATCTTGCTCCATAAGGACCAGCAAACAGGGCTGGTAGCCATTGGTGATCAGGTTGAGGTCTTTCTCTATAAAGACCCTAAGGGGCGCTTGACTGCATCCATGCGCTTACCTGCCATGAAAATAGGTCAAATCGCTTATACTGAAGTCATCAATACTACCAACTTTGGCTGTTTCGTAGAAGTAGGAACTGAACGGGGGATTTTCATGCCCCATGCTGAGATGCGGGGCCGCCCTCAGGTGGGAGAAAAGGTCTGGGTCCGCCTCTATGAGGATAAGTCCGGTCGTTTGGCCGTATCCATGGATGTGGATGATGCTATGAGGCGGGCCTCCAAACCGGCTGCTGATGCTAAGTTAGGGCAAGAGATTAAAGGTGCGGTCTATAATTTGACCGCTGAAGGGGCTTTCTTAATTAGCCCTGAACGGTGGATCGCCTTTATTCATCGGTCTGAAATGACCCATACGGTTAAGGTAGGAGAGATGGTAAGTGCCCGCATTATCTATAAGCGGGAAGATGGTCGTCTCAATGCTTCTATGCGTCCCCTTAAGGAAGTGGCTTTAGCTTCTGATGGGGATCGAATCATGGCTTATTTAGGGGAACGGAATGGGAAAATTCCCTATTCCGACGGTACCTCTGCAGCCCTTATTAAGGATAAGTTTAATATCTCTAAGGCTGCTTTCAAGCGGGCTCTAGGTCATCTTATGAAGGAGAAGAAAATTATCCAAGAGGATGGTTGGACCATTTTAACGGATTATGGCCGTCAATATTTGACAGACCAGGAATCGGCTAGAGCATCTCAAGAGACTAAGAGGTAAGAATCCAAATATCAGAAGAGAAGGGAAGTCAGACGTTACATTATGAAGATTATTGTTGTCGGTGCCGGTAAGGTGGGCTATTCCCTAGCCCAACGCTTGATTAAGGATAGACACGATGTGTATGTGGTGGAAAAATCAGAGGACCGCATCAAAAACCTAGAAAACAATCTGGATGCTAACCTTGTACAGGGGTCTGGCTCTGATGTAAACGTCCTCAATACTATAGGCTGTTCTGATGTGGGCATGCTCATAGCCGTGACGGATATTGATGAAGTTAATATGCTGGCCTGTTCTGTGGCTAAGATGATGGGGGTGCCTCAAACTATAGCCCGTGTTCGCAATGAGGAATACGGCCAAATCGAGAATGATACCATTCAGGAACAGTTAGGTGTAGACCTCTTTATCAATCCAGAACGGGTCACAGCTAATGAAGTCATGGAAATTATTCAAACACCAGCGGCTCTTGATGTGGGTGAATTTGCCAATGGGGCAGTTAAATTGGTGGAGGTTAAGGTCCATAAAGATCACTTTTTGATCGGCCACCGCCTCATGGATGCGAAACTACCTGAGAATGTTTTGGTTGTGGGTATCCTTCGTAATGGTCATATGATAATCCCTCATGGGCAAACTCAGATAGAGCAGGGAGACAATGTTTTCTTCCTAGGGAGTTCTCAGGGCATTAAAGAAATCCAAGAAACCTTCCACGAGGTAGCGGTATTGGCAAAACGGGTCCTCGTCATTGGCGCGGGCCTTATGGGCCGCCATTTGACCTTGATGTTAGAAAAGGCTGGATACGATGTAAAGGTTATTGATAAGGATTACGACCGTTGCGAAAAACTAGCTGCTCTAGTGGACGATACCATGGTTATCCACGGGGATGCTACTAATATGGAACTGTTAGAAGCTGAGGAAATCGGTGATTGCGATATCGTCGTAGCCTTGACCGATGATGATAAGCTCAACCTCTTGGTAGCCCTCTTGGGCAAGCACATGGGTATATCCAAGACCTTTGTCCGCGTAGGACGGCCTGAATATATCACCCTTATGGAACAGGTGGGAATCGATGTTGTATTTAGCCCTCGCCTTCTCACCTCTGGAGAAATCATGCGGCGGGTACGCTCTGGTGATGACCTAGTATCTTTGTCTCTCTTTGGTGGTGCCAAGGCGGAAGCTGTAGAAGTGGAAATTACCAATCGTTCTCCTGTAGCCGGTAAGGCTCTGAAGGATATTCGCATTCCTGGAAAAGCCCTAGTAGGTGCCGTTATACGGGCGGAAAAATCCATTGTTCCATCTGGTATGACAGAACTTTTACCGGGCGATCATATTGTTATTTTCACCCTTCCTGACTTTGTAACGGATGTTTTAGACTATTTGAAATAGGGGATTTGCTGTATGCGCATTCGTGCTATAAGCCGACTCATAGGTCAATTGATTATGATTTATGCGGCTATTTTGCTATTGCCCTTTGCTTATTCTTGTCTAGAAGGGCCTCTAGAGTGGTCCTTCTTACTGGTCTCAATCCTGGGCTTGGCCCTGGGCGGAGGCCTCTTTACCTATGGGGAAAAGAGCAACCAGTTCTTCTTGCGTGATTCCTACCTAGTAGTGGCTTCGACCTGGGTGGCTACGGCTGTTTTAGGAGCCTTACCCTTTATGGGGGCTGGTTATTTAACATCCCCTGTAGATGCCCTTTTTGAATCCATTTCGGGGATTACTGCTACGGGTGCTAGTGTCATAGCCAATGTGGATGGCCTTCCTCAGTCCTTTATTCTCTGGCGGTCTATTATGCACTGGCTAGGAGGGATGGGGATTATCGTCTTGGTCTTGGCGGTTTTTCGTAACCTACGGGCCGATTCGGCCTATCTCTTTAAAGCGGAAGCTTCCATGCCAAGGCCAGGGGCCGTCTTACCTCGGATCCGGACCATGGCGACAGAACTCTGGGGTCTATATGTAGGTTTTAGTCTCTTGTGCTTTGCCCTCTTGTGGCTAGTCGGTGGACTCAGTCCCTTCCATGCTCTTAATGTTACTATGTCGACTATTTCCACAGGTGGTTTTTTGCCTACATCAGATGGGGTCTTTAATTACCATCATAACTATTTAGTTATGACCATTATTGGAATCTTTATGGTTATTGGTGGGGGTAATTTCGCCCTCTACTATTCGGTTAAACGCTTGGGTCTAGGGTCTCTTTTGGCAGATTTGGAATTTAAGGTATACATAGGCATCCTCCTCTTAGGAGGCTTTTTAATTGGGTCTAGCCTCTGGATGAGCCTAGACTCCAATCCAATCCATGCCTATGCCAATGGCCTCTTTATGTACATATCTATGCAGACTGGGACGGGCTTTGCCATCGGTAACTATGACCAGTGGCCTAACTTCGCACAAATGATTCTTTTCCTGTCTACCTTTATCGGCGGCTGTTCAGGATCTACCGCAGGGGCTATTAAAGTATTTCGCTTCATCGTAATGTTCAAGTCCATAGGTATCTATCTTCGTCAGTCTATCCACCCTAATCAAGTACAAGTTCTTAGACTTAACGGGAGGGTGATGCAAAGCTCTTGGATTCGTCGGATTTGGCAATTCTTCTTTGCCTACATGACTGTGTATGGGGTTTCGACTCTACTTCTAACCATGAGTGGCTTATCCTATACAGAAGCCCTAGAATGTACATCTGCTACCTTGAGCAACGTGGGCCTTTCCTTTGGCCGTTGGGGGCCAACAGTGGCCTTTGATACATTGCCTAGTCTAGCCAAGTTGGTATGCATTGTAGATATGGTTTTAGGGCGACTGGAAATCTTTACAGTTCTAGTTGTTTTGCATCCTGACTTCTGGAGGGGCTACTTTATTAAACCTAAAAATGAGGTAACTCGCCTATGATGGTTTACACCTTGACACTAGGTCTCTATCGGGTCCATTGTTACATCCTAGAAGAGGAGGGTCAGGTGGTCCTTATTGATCCAGGAGCACGGGTTGATCTCATAGAGGCGCGGTTACGGGCCTTGGGATCGCCTCAAGTCTTAGCCATCATTTTGACCCATGGCCATGTGGATCACACATCAGCCGCCTCAGACTTGGCAGATACCTATGGCTGTCCGGTCTATGCCCATCCTTTAGAAGAGGCTGTCATCCGCTTGAAACGTTTAGTCCCAAGGGCCTATGTTAAGGCATTTGATGTTAGGACCAGGGACTTAGAGGAAGGTCCCTTACGAGTAGGGCCCTTTGACCTAACTATTTATCATATGCCCGGCCATAGCCCAGGCCATTTAGTCATTGCCTGTCAGAATCATCTCTTCACAGGAGACCTCCTTTTTAGGGGGACTGTGGGAACTACAGATACTTTTGGGGGTAGCCAAGCTGATTTACATAGGAGCCTGAACTCGTTGTTAGCCTGGCCTGATGAGACCTTGGTTCATCCTGGCCATGGTCCAGAGACCAGTATAGGTGCCGAACGAGAGAAGCTTTTGAAACGATTAGGCTTATAATTATATTGGTCTTTTGCTATACAATTATTGAAATTAAATTTACTAATTTACCCGTAGAGGAGGTGAAAATATGCGTATACAGGGTGTTTTTCATATTGTTAGTCTTGTTATATTTGTATTTTCCCTCTTCTTTTTAGTACCTCATGTGGCTAGTCTAATGGATGGACAGGGGGAATATGTCTTTATGGGTTCCTGCCTCTTGGGCCTAATTTTAGCAGGATTTTTACGCCTCATAGGAAGGACTCAGAAAACCTATACTCTACGGGATGGTTTCTTATCCGTTTCCCTTATTTGGATTCTAACTATCCTTCTAGGCGCGATTCCTTTCAAGATGGGTCATGTGGTACCTACTTGGTATGATGCTATCTTTGAAGCAACCTCTGGTTTGACTACTACAGGAGGCACCATCATCGACGATGTAGATGACTTGTCGCAAACCTATATTCTCTGGCGGTCTCTCCTCCATTGGTTGGGAGGCTTGGGGATTGTGGTCCTTTTGGTAGCCTTTATCAAGTCTCTAGGGGCGCAGTCCTCTTACTTCTTCTATGCTGAAAGTTCCGTCCAGGATGCAGGGGGCCTAATTCCTCGGGTCCGGCAGATTGCTCAACATCTTTGGTATGTTTATATAGGGATTACCCTAGCTTGCATAGTCTCTCTCTACTTAGCGGGGGTATCCCTCTTTGATTCCTTAAATTATTCTCTGTCCCTTATGGGAGCGGGGGGCTTGTCGCCAACCTCTGCAGGCGTTATGGCCTACAATCATGCGCCTTTAGTGGAGTGGGTTCTCATCATCTTTATGATTCTAGCTGGAGGTAACTTTGCCCTGTATGTATCGGGGATTCGTCGTCGTAAGCTGTCACTTCTGTGGAAGAATTCGGAAATTCGCTTTTACGTTCTTCTCTTAACACTAGGCTCTCTCTTGGTTATTATTTGCTTAGCCTTGTCGGATACTTCTATGGGGCCCTTAGAGTTACTATCAACTGGCGCTTTTATGTATGTATCCATGCAAACGGGGACTGGCTTTGCCGTGGTGGACTATACAGATTGGTTTGTAGGGGCCCAGGGCGTCCTTTATGTAGCCACCTTCCTAGGAGGCTGTACGGGATCCATGACAGGGGGGATTAAGATGTTCCGTATCCTAATCCTTTGGCGGCAATTGGTGCGTAGCTTACGAGAAGGGGCTCATCCCGATGCCATATCTTCTGTGCGCCTCAACAACCAGGCCGTTAATCAAACAACTCTTGATAGGGTAGCTCAGTTCTTCTTCCTCTATATTTTGACCTATATTTTGTCGGTATTAGTCTTGACCAGTCTAGACCTATCGGTAGAAAACGCCTTAGGTATTGTTGCGGGTATGCTAGGTAATGTAGGCTTAGCCTTTGGAGACTTTGGGCCAACGGGGTCCTTCTCTGGTCTTAGCGATGGGGCTAAGTTGGTTTGCATTGTAGATATGATCTTAGGGCGGCTTGAAATCTTTGCCATTTTGGTCCTTTTCCTCCCATCCTTCTGGAAGGGCTACCTTCACAAATAATATAGGAAAAAATCCTAAATCCATATTGACAGAAATTCTGAGAACACATATAATAAGCAAGTACCTGAGAAACGGCCCCGTGGTGTAGCGGTTAACATGTCGCCCTGTCACGGCGAAGATCGTCAG
>ERZ773057.9-NODE-9-length-126093-cov-6.259517_pt1 | contig 126093 bp, 104 predicted proteins | sample MGYA00580629_ERZ773057 | MGnify/ENA primary metagenome ERZ773057 (study PRJEB29015, sample SAMEA2738143) | human oral metagenome | biome: human oral; feature: human-associated habitat; material: saliva | place: China | collected 2163 ...
TATAATGTATTGTTTACTTTGTCAACACATTTTTGAAATATTTTTTAACTTTTTTAGTGTAAAAAATATTGACTAAGCTTTGCCTATTTTTCGGCTCTCCTTAGTACTTTTTTAGTATAACATGATAAAGCAGCAATGTCAATCAAAATTTTAATCTTTTTTTGATTTTTTTGCTGCTTTTATCTATTTTAAATTTCTCCACCACAATTCATGCATCTTTTAAAGTTAATGTTGTTCATAGTTCCACATCTCATGCACATTTTTAACTCTTGTGGATTTTGCTCAATTCTATATTGATTTTGCACATTTTCATGTTTTGGTTGTATAGTTACCCTATTCTGATTTATCATGTCAAAAAAATCTGATATATCATCTACTTCTTGATTTGGTATTTCATTTTGGTTTGTTTGTACAATATTTTGTTGATTGTTCATCATCATTTTTTGAAGCATTTCTTCTTTTTTTCTTAACTCTTCTTTTTCTTCAACCAGTTTTATCTTTTCTGCTAATAGTTCTATTTCTTTCATTTTAAGTCTTAATTGTTCAATATTTTCTTTTTTTATTGTTTGCTTTGGCTTTTCAATTAGCATATTACTTTTTGGATTTTCGCTTCTCAAACTTAATACATATAGCATTTTTGATAAAGGTAACATTTTATCTTCTATAGAATTAATAATTCTATTATTATATGATATTCCAGTTATCTGATATTTTAATGGTCTTAGCAATATTCCTTCATTATCTATAACTTTTTCATCTATGCCTTTTATTTCTGCATCACTTACTTTATTGATTTCTTCAACTTGGAATGCTTCAGAAACCTTTGGAATTATAAACTCTTCTGGTTGTTTCTTCTCTTTTGAAATCTCATTTATAGTTTTTTCCATTGAACTTATGTTATTTATTATTACTGGATTAGTTGTAAATGGTGGTTTATATATATTTTCTAAATTTTTCTTTTTTTCTATTTCTAATTCAGTATTTTTTATTATTTCGTTCTTTGATTCCTCAAGTATTGGTTCCTGTATTGTTTTACCATCTATTGCTTCATTGTTGTTTACTTGGTCAATTTGTTGTTCTTCATTTTCTTCTATTATAGGTGTAGAAACTGTAGGAGCTTCCTCTATTACTGGTTCTTCTTTTGTTGGTTGCTCAATATTTTTTTCTATTGGTTTTGCATCTTCTGATTCATCAAAGTTTTCTTCTTCAAACTCTGGTGTTTCGATTTCATTGGCCTTTTCTTCGTCTTGTTCTTGAACTGATTCTTCAGATAATTGTTCTCTAGTTTCATCTTTAATAGTTTCTTTTACTGGTTCTTTAATTTCCTCAGTAATTGTTTTTTCAGTGCTTTCTTGCACTGCTGGTTCTTCAATTTCTTCTATTATAGATGCAGGAACTGTAGGAACTTCTTCTATTATTGATTCTTCTTGTGTCGGTTGCTCAATTTTTTCTTCTTCTATTGGCTCTACATCTTCTAATTCGTCAAAGTTTTCTTCTTCAAACTCTGGTGTTTCAATTTCAGTAGCCTTTTCTTCATCATCTTCTTGATCTGATTCTCTAGATGGTTGTTCTATAGTTTCATCTTTAATAGTTTCTTCTGCTGGTTCTTTAATTTCCTCAGTGATTGTTTCTTCAGTGTTTTCTTGTACTGCTGGTTCTTCGATTTCCTCATTAATTTCTTGTACTGCTGGTTCTTCGATTTCTTCTATTATAGGTGTAGAAATTTTAGATGCTTCTTCTATTACTGGTTCTTCTCGTGTTAGTTGCTCAACATTTTCTTTTTCTATTGGCTCTGTGTCTTCTAATTCATCAAAGTTTTCTTCTTTAGACTCTGGTGTTTCAATTTCAGTAGCCTTTTCTTCATCTTGTTCTTGAGTTGGTTCTTCAGATGATTGTTCTATAGTTTTATCTTTAATAGTTTCTTCTACTGGTTCTTCAATTTCTTCTATTATAGATGTAGGAACTGTAGGAGATTCTTCTATTATTTGTTCTTCTTGTATTGGTTGTTCAATATTTTCTTCTATTGGCTCTGTATCTTCTGATTCTTCAACAGGTTCTTCTTCAATCTCTGGTGTCTCAATTTCAGTAGTCTTTTCTTCATTTTGTTCATTATCTATTTTGTTGTTTTTAATTTCTGCATCATTATTGTTTTCTTGATCATCTTCATAAATGAATTTAATATCATTATCTTCTGGTTGCAAGTCTGAATTATTAAATTCTTCTATTTGCTTTGAGATTTCATCAAAAGATTTTTCTGCTTCTTCTTTATTTTTTTTCATTTGTTCTTGAATTGGATTGTCTTTTTCTAAAATTACTAATTTTTCGATATTTTGATTTATATTTTCTTCTTCATCTTCTTTATTATCTTTTGATGTTAATAAATAATTTTGCATTTGAGCATAAATATCTGAATTTATTATATTTTCTTCATTATTATCTTCATTGTCTTCTAATCTTGATTGTTCAACATCTGGACTATTTTCATTTTTCGCTACTATTTCTTCGATTTCTAATGGCTTTGTTATTATTTCAAAACTGTCAAAATCGTTGTCTTCATCATCTTGTTCATTATTTAATGAATTTTTTTCGTCTTCTTCTATTGGTTCTATAGCACTTTCATTTGTGATCTCTTCTAATTCTGGCTCCGGTTCTTCAACTTCATTATCTTCTTCTATTGATTCTTCAACAGGTTCTTTAATAGATTCTTCTTGTTTTGGTTGCTCGATATTTTCTTCTATTGGTTTTACAATGTCTGATTTATCAATATTTTCTTCTTCTATCCATGGTTCTTCAATTTCAGCAACTTGTTCTTCAGGTAATTCTTCAAATTCTGGTTCTGCGATTTCCTCATTAATTTCTTCTTCTACTGGTTCTTTAATTTTCTCAGTAGTTTTTTGCTCTAATGGTTCTTCAGATTCTTGTGTTGTAGATTTAACAACTGACGAATCTTCTTCTATTATTGGCTCTTCTGATTTTAGTTGTTCAATGTTCTCTTCAATTGGTTCTGAAATGTCTAATTTTTCAATATTTTCTTCAGATACTGGCTCTTCAATAATTTCACTTATTTCTGGTTCTTTTATTAATGCTTCTTCTTGCTCTGGTTCTTCAGTTTCTTCTATTATTAATTCTTGTTCTGGTTGTTCAGATTTTTCTATTTCTGACTCTAAATATTGATCTTCTGTGTTCTCTGCTTTTTCATTTTCTGATTCCATATCATTAATATCAAAAGCTGTTTCAGTTTCAAAAGTTCCTTCTTCTTTATCTTCTTCTGATTCATTTGCTAATCTTTCAAATTCAGATATTTGATTTTCTATTTCTTCTTCTGTTGGAACATCTTCTGATATTGGATAAACAGTATTTTCGATTAGATTTTCTTCTGATTCCTCTTTGTTATTCTCATCAGTATTTTCTAATTTTAGTGGGAATTCTTTGTCTAGCTCTTCTGCTGTTGGCATTATAGAAATTTCTGGTTCTTCTTTAGATTCTGATTGTTCATTATTAAATTTTAAAATGTCATATTCCTCTGAGTTTTGGTTGTTATTTTCATTCAAATTCTCTTCTTGTTTTGGTGGCATCTTCTTGAAACCAGTTCTTGGCTTTTTATTTTCATCCTCTATTGGCATAATCGGATAATCTAAGATTAATTCATCATCTATTTCTGGCTTTTCTATATTTTGATTTTCTTGTTCTGACTCTGTTTCTTCTTTAACTTCTATATTATCATTTTTATCACTTACATTGTCTCTATTTTCATCTTCATAATAATCAAATAAATTTATTGGTTGAATATATTCGTCATTTTCATCATATTGTTTTTCTTCCCTTTTATCTGACATTGCATAAATATTTTCTACTAGTTCAGAAGTATATTTATTGTTTTTTTGCATCTTTAATGCTAATTTCTCACGTTTTTTTCTTTCTTTTTCTGCTATTTTTCTTCTTTTTTCTTCTTCCTTCTGCGCTTTTTTTAATGCTTTTTGTTGTTTCTTTAATTGCTTAGGGTCTAATGGTTCATTTATATCTATATTTTTATTATTTGCTTCTTCTATATTTTGATTTTCATTATCAGTAGGATACAAATCTTTATAAATATCTTCTACGTATAAATCATTATTTTCAGTGTTTTGTGTATTAAATTTATTACTTGAATTATTATTTAACATCTAATTTTTTCCTCCGTATTTTGCATAAAGACTTCTATTCTATCGTATATATTTCATATTATATATTAGTGAAAAAATTTTTTCAATGGTGAATTAATAAAAGCTATAATACTAATTTGTATTATAGCTTTATTGATATTATTTATTTAAATTTTTATTTTTTAGTAAGAATGGAGGTAAATCTAAGTCTGGTCCATTGTTTGTTGATGGTTGAACTGGTGGAACTGGTTTTTTAGCCCATGGTTGTGCTGGTGATTGTTTTATTGATGATGTTTCTAATGTTCCTGGTTCTTTATCAAATCCTGTTGCTATTACAGTGATTACTATATCTTCATCTAAACTCTTGTCTATTACTGAACCGAAAATAATATTTGCTTCTGGATCTACACTTCTTTGTACTAATTCTGCTGCTGTATTAACTTCATGTAATCCTAAGCTTTCACTACCTGTAATACTGATGATTACACCTCTTGCTCCTTCGATTGTTGTTTCTAGTAATGGTGATTGAATTGCTTGTTTTGCTGCATCTTCTGCTCTATTTTCTCCAGATGCTCTACCAATTCCCATATGTGCCATTCCTGTATTTAACATTACTGCTTTAACGTCTGCAAAATCTAGGTTTACTAAACCTGGAACCTTGATTAAGTCTGATATTCCTTGAACACCTTGTCTTAATACGTCGTCTGCCATTTTAAATGCTTCAACAATTGATGTTTTTCTATCGCTTATTTGTAATAATTTATCATTTGGAATTACTACTAATGCATCTACTTTGCCTTTTAAGCTTTCGATTCCTCTTTCGGCTTGTGTTAATCTTTTCTTTCCTTCAAATGTAAATGGTTTTGTAACTACTGCTATTGTTAGGATTCCCATTTCTTTTGCAATTGAAGCAACTATTGGAGCTGCTCCTGTTCCTGTTCCTCCACCCATTCCAGATGTTACAAATACCATATCAGCACCTTTAACTGCTTCTGCTATTTCTGCTTTACTTTCTTCTGCTGATTGGCCTCCTATGTCAGGATTTGCACCTGCTCCAAGACCTCTTGTTATTTTTTCACCAATTTGTATTTTTAAATTAGCTTTTGATTTCATTAATGCTTGTCTATCTGTATTTATTGCAACAAACTCAACTCCTTCAATGCCTGAATCAATCATTCTGTCTACTGCATTGTTTCCAGCTCCACCTACACCAATAACTTTGATTACTGCTGTATCATCTGTTCTTTCGTTTTGTTCATAGATGTTATTATTATCCATTAACATAAATTTAAATCCTCCCTATTTTTTATTTCATTTATTTACTGTTATGAATAAAAGAATTCTTTTATTTTATATAATACTTTTTTTATGAAACTTTCATTTTTTTCTTTATCTATACTACTTGAGATATTTTTTGAAAATGGTCTTGTAGCAATGTATCTTACTAATCCATATGCTGTTGCATAATTTGGTTTTATCAATCCTGCAATTTTTCCTGTAGAAGCTTTTACAGGTATATTTAAAGTGATTTTTCCTACCATGTCACTTTTGCTTATACTTAAAATATCCTGTCCTGTTAATATAACTGTATTTATTTCTGCTTTTAAGCCTTTATTTGTTATATCTTTATTTACTAATTCAAACATTTGCTCAACTCTGGCTTCTATAATTTCTACAATTTCAGAGCTTTTTACCACTTTATTTGGTTCGCTTGATGTTGATAATACTACTTCTGTATCATTATCTATATAAGATCTTAATGCTAAGCTATATTGTTTCTTTAACTTTTCTGCTTCTTCTAAAGATATTCCTAATACTATTGATATATCGTTTGTAATATTGTCTCCACCAACGTCTATTGAATTAGTATATATTATTCTTTCTCCAAAGAATACTCCTACGTCAATTTGTTGTGCTCCCACGTCTAATAGCATTACTGAATCTTTTTGTTCTGATTCTTCAAGCATTAGATTTTTTTCTGCTAGAACAATTGGTACATACCCATCAATTTCTATATTTGCTTTTCTAAATACATTTCTTAATATCTTTAGATATTCTTCATCTCCTAGTATAATTTGACAATCTAGTGTAAAGCTTGATGCGAACGAGCCTACTGGATTTTTGACTTCTTTTCCATCATCTAAAACGAAGTCGTTTGTTATAATATCTATTATTTGTTTTCCTTCAGGAATTTCAACTGCTTTTGCTGCTAATAATGCAGTTAATACATCTCTCGTTGATATGCCTGAGTATTTATCTTTTGCCTCTTTTGTAACACTGTTTTGTATAATCGTAACGTACTTTCCTGGCATTGTGACATATGCTGAATTAATTGTTATATCCATTTCTTTTTCAGCATCTGCTACTACCTTTTTTAGTGTTTCTGCTAGTGCAGTTTCATTTATTATTTTTCCTTTTTGAATGCCGTTGCTTTTTGTGCTGGTGCTACAAACTACTTCAATTTGATTGAAACTATTGACTTCACCGACTATAAGACTTGTCCTAGAAGCTCTGATATCGATTCCGACAATTACATCACCTATTGCCAAAGCAAAAACCCTCCTGCTCTTGTATTTTTATGTATGATATATTATTTTACTTTAAAAGTCAATAATAAAATGTTATTTTTGTAATGTTTTTGTTACTTGTATGTAATACATTTTCTTTTTATTCTATCACTTGATTTTCTTGAGTTTTTTTGTCATTTTTTCTTGATATTTTATTAATGTAATATCTTCTAATTATTCCTATATTATTAAATATTCTTCCTACAAAAACAATTAGTGCAGCTAAATAAATATCGACATTTAATTTTTGTCCTAAATATGTCAATAATATTGCCATTATTGCATTCATAAAAAATCCTGAAATAAATACTTTTGAATCAAATTTATTATCTACATTGTTTGCGATTCCACCTAATACTGTATCAAGTGCTGCAATTATTGCTATTGCTAAATATTTTGATGCTACATAAGGAACTGTTGGTAATATGAATCCTAATCCTACACCTACAGCACTTCCTATTATTATTGAGATCCACATATTACTTTTCCTCCTTTAAATAGTTTGATTTAATTTCTCCTTGATATTTATCTATTTCAATTTTATTTGATTCTTCAATTGTTACTTCCAAACCATTACTTTTCATCAAATCAACAAAACCAGTTGTTTTGGTATTTAATGTACTTGATAAATATTTTCTATCACCTATTGCTTTGATTATATATGGTGATGATAATCTTGCTCTACTATCATCCATTATTATGAATTTTTCATTTAATGTTACTATATCGGTTAAGTTTATTACTCTATTTCCATTTATTGAAATAGCTTCTGCTCCTGCATATCTTAATTCATTTACTAGGTTTCTAAGATCTTCTGAAGAATATTTATTTTCTCCTACATCTTTTAATGTTATTATGATTCCTTCTCCTTTTACATCTGTTAATCCTAATAACTCATTTGATTTTTGATATTCTGATTTTATTAAATTTGTTGATTCGGTCGAGGTTGTTGCCGATTTTGTATATTCTGCGATTTTTGCTATACTATTTTGATATTGTGATGATACTTCATTATATTTATTTTTATATGATGAAATTTGTGATTTTAATTCTGTATCTCTTAATCCTTCTACATCTGCGTTTGTGGTTTCATCAACAGTTTTAAATTGCAATAATATTGAAGTTACTAATAATGCTGCAACTATTCCAATTATTATTGTTAGTGACCATTTATGTTTTATTGTCTTCAATATTATTCTCCTTTCGTTTTCATATATTTTTGTGGAAGTGTCCCTGTAAATTTACCTATTTGAATATTATTTGATTTTTTTACTTCTGATATTAGTGACTGCTCTTGCATGATTTGAATATATCCACCAGGTCTTGTTAATGCTCCATATAATAGGTCTGCATTTCCAATTGCTTTAATTGTGAATGGTGATGAAACTCTTTCTCCGTTTATTGAAATAACATTTCCTGCACATGTTACACAACTTGAACTTACTATTCTTTGTCCATTTACTTCTATTGCTTGTGCTCCTGCGTTTGATAATTCATTTATTATTTCACGTAAATCAACATCATGTACTAAAAACTTATTTATATCATCTGTTGCTAAAGTTGCTTTTGCATCTTTGGCAACTATTATTATTCCGCTTCCTTTTACATTTGTTAATCCTAATAACATATCATTTTTCTTTAATTTTTCTGATATATCATTTGATGATGTTGTTGTTTTTTCTGCGTTTGTTCTGACTTCTTCTAGCTTTTTTAAAATTTTCTCGTTTTCTTCAGCCATTTTATCGTATTTTTCTTTTTCTTGAATCAATGTTCCTTTTAATTGTTCATTTCCAAATGACTGTGTTACCACTTCACTATTTTTCTTTATTGTTCTATATTGTAATACGATTATTATAAATAGTACAAAGCAAACAACCCCAATTTCAACTCTAAAATTTTTATTTTGCAATGTATCTACCTCCTTCTTTATACTTTTTCTCTGAATACTGGAAATTTATCTTTAAAATCTTTATTTAAAAATATTTCTCCTTCTATTCCTTTTTCTTGTTCTATGATTTTCTTTAAATATAGAATCTTTGTTTCCATTTTGTTTTTATCGCCTAAGTAAACCACTTTCTTTTCTTGTGATAAATTAATCACGTATCCTATTTTTTCATTATAATATGCTTCTGATACTTCTATATTTTTCTTTATTGTATATATATAATTATCTAAAATACTTGATATATCTTCAATGTCTTTAATGTCTGATTCATTTAATTTATTACCAACTTTTATATTTTTTTCTTCTGTTTTAAACATGGATAATTTTATTAAATTTGTAGGTTCTGTTGTAACCTCTTTTATTATCATACCACTATTGTCAATAGTGTAAAACTTATTTGATGCTGTAATATAATATTTTTCAATTCTTTCTACTACATCAAACTCTAATTCTGATGATGAAATTATTTTTAATGATACACTTTTTATGTATGGATTTTGTTTTAAATTTTTACTTAGAGATATTAAATTTTTTTGAAACATATTTTTATTTATTTCAATCTTTGATAATTTAATTACTTCTGCTGCTGTTAATTTATTATTCCCTTTTACGCTTATTTTTTGTAATGTAAAAAAAGGTGATTTTAAGAAAGCTATTATTCCTGAGATTAGTAGTATAAATATTATAAATTTTACTATTCCTTTTATTTTTCTTTTTTTCTTCTTTACTTTTTGATTTAAAATAGCTTTATTATTATTTATATTCAAATCTAGTTCAAATTCTTGTTCTTCTTGCTTTTCTTTTTTTCTTGCTTCTTTAAGCTCTTTTAATTTCTGTTTTTGATATTTTTTTTGTTGTTTTGCTTTTTCCTTGTTTTCTTTTTTAGTTCCTGTGACTTGATCGTAATCAAATAATTGAATTTTTGCTTCTTGATATTTTACTTTTTTTGCTTTTTGTGTTTTATATTTTACTTTTTCCTTCTTTGGCATTTAATCACCTTCTTATTTTTTTAAACTTATTGATAACATTTTACTGATACCGTTCTCTTCCATTGTTACACCATATACAGCTCCTGCTGCTTCCATACTTCCTTTTCTATGTGTGATTATTAAGAATTGTGTCAATTTATTCAATTTTTTTAAATATTCTGCATATCTATATACATTTACATCATCAAGTGCTGCTTCAATTTCGTCAAGTATACAGAATGGTGATGGATTTATTTTTAATATTGCAAATAGTAATGCTATTGCTGTTAGTGCTCTTTCTCCACCTGATAGTAGCATCATATTTTGTAATTTTTTACCTGTTGGTTGAACTTGTATATCAATTCCACAATCTAGTATATTTTCTTCATCTTCTAATGATATTTTTGCCATACCTCCACCAAATAGTTCTTTAAATGTTTCATTAAAGTTTGTATTTATTATTTCAAATTTTTCTTTAAAACGTTTTTTCATTGTTTCTGTCATTTGTGCTATTACTTCGTGTAATTTTGCAATTGTTGTTTCTAAATCATATCTTTGTTCATTCATTTGAGTATATCTTTCTTCTGTTTTCTTGTATTCCTCAATTGAATCTATATTAATGCTTCCTAATTGTTTTATTTCTTCACGTAGTTTTTTGACATCTTCTTCTACTTTTTTGATATTTGTTGGTCTTTCGAATTGTTTGGCATTGTTTGGAGTTATTTCATATTCTGTCCATAATTCATTTATTAATGTTGTAATCGCTTCATTAATATTTGTTTCTTTCATTCCAATTTTAACTATTTGTTCTTTTATGTCTCTAATTGTTTCAAATTGTTTTTCAATTGTTTTTTCAATTTCTGAAATTCTTTCATTTTCTTTTATTCTTTGCTGTTTTAATTCATTCTGTCTTTCTTGGCTGTTTTCTACTTCTGTTTTGATTTTTAATATTGATTGCTCTAATTCTTTTATCAATTGCTCTAATTCTGAATTCTTTTCTTTTAATTGTATGATTTCTTTTTTATAGTTTTCTATATTTATTGTTTTTGATTCTATTTCAGATGTAATTCTTTCAATTATTTCATCTATTGAAAGATTGCTTTCTTCAAATGATGATACTGATATTTTCAAATTTGTAATATCTTCATTTAGTATATCAATATTTTCTTGGTCTGTTTGATGCTTTTGTGCATATTCTGTGATTTCATCATTTAATTTTGTACATTTCTCGACGATTTCTGATATATTTTTTGAAATCATTAATTTATTATTATTTGATTTTTCAACATTTTCATTATGGTTTGAAATTTCTTGTTGTTTTTTGTTTTTTTCGTTCTCTAATGCTGTTACTTCTTTATTTATTGAGTTCATTTTCTCTTGTTCTGTTGCAAAGATTATTTCATTTTGTTGCATTTCTTCTTTTAATTTTTCGATACTATCAATTTGCTCTGCATTAGATTTTGAAAACTCTTCTTTTTGATTTTCTAATTGTTTTATTGATTCTTCTAATTTTATTAGCTCTCTTTTTAATGTTTTAATTTCTTCAGTTCTTCCTAGAATATTACTTGTTTTCTTTGCTAATGATCCACCTGTCATTGATCCTGATGGTGTTATTATATCACCTTCCAATGTTGCTATTCTAAATGAATATCTATTTTCTTTTGCTAACTTTATTGCGTTTTCCATTGAGTCTACAATAATTGATTTTCCTAAAAGGTTTTGCATTATTCCATCATATTCTTTTTCATAAGAAATTAAATCTGATGCAATTCCTATAGTGCCTTCAACTGATTTGTATCTATCTAACTTATTGCCTTTAAATGTTGTCATTGGTAAAAATGATGCTCTGCCTAGATTATTATTTCGTAAATATTCAATCATTGTTTTTGCATCTTGTTCTGTTTTAGTTACAATATTTTGAATCGATGCTCCTAGTAGCATTTCAATCGCTGTAGCATATTTATTATCTACTTTAATTATATTTGCAATCACACCTTTATAGCCTTGGTTTAAAACTTGGTTTTTCTCACATTCGGTTATAATACTTTTTACGGCTTTTGCATAACCTTCTTTTTCTCTTTCTAATTCTTCCAAAAATTTAACTTTTGATTCTTTAATTCTTTTTTCTGATTGATATGAATTTATTTTTTCATCAAAACTTTTTATTTTTAATTCAATTTGATTTATTTGCTCTTGTTTTTTAGATAATTCTAAAATTGATTTATTCCTATTATTTTCTATTTTTTTAAATTGTAATAGTCTTTCATTTTTTATGATTCTATTTTTATCTAGATTTGAAATGATTGATACAAGATCCTTTTCTAATTGCTTTATACGGTCATTTGAATTTTTTATTATTATTTCTTGTTCATTAAATTTTTGTTGTAGTTCATATTTTAATTCAGTATTTTCTTCAATTATTTTCTTCTTTTCTTCAATTTCTTTTGCTTTTTCTGATAATGTTTGTGTTATTTTATTTAATTCTGCTTGCTTTTCTGATAATTCTTTGTCAAAAAGTTCTTTATTTTTTGCTAGATTTTCTTTTTTAAAATTTTTATTCTCTTTTTCTTCAGTTAATTCTGAAATTGAATTTGTTATTTCTGTTATTGTATTTTCTAATCTAGATATATTCTCATTATTATTTAAAATTCTTTCATTACTCAAATTGATATTAGAATTTATTTTCTCTAATTGTGTTTTACTTTCTGATGAAATATTTTGAATTCTTTCTATTTCTTCAATAATTTGTTCATATTTTAATTTTAATTCTTCTCTTTCTGATTGTAATTTAAGCAATTTATTATTTTCATTTTTATCATTTTCTTCAAATATTATTTTATTTTCTTGAATTTCTGTTAATTTTTGTTTTGTTGAATCTATTTTAGTTAAAATTAATCCTACTTCAATATTTTTTAAGTTTTCTCTTAAATCTAGATATTTTTTTGCTTTGTCAGATTGTTCTTTTAATGGTTCTATGGTTGATTCAATTTCTGTTAATATATCATTTATTCTTATCAAATTTAGCTTTGTTTGTTCTAATTTCTTTTCTGATTCTTCTTTTCTTACTCTATATTTTACAATTCCTGCTGCTTCTTCAAATATATGTCTTCTATCTTCTGATTTTGCACTTAATATTTCGTCTATTCGTCCTTGTCCTATTATTGAATAGCCATCTCTTCCTATACCTGTATCCATGAATAATTCAATTATATCTTTTAATCTACAAGGAACATTATTTATGAAATATCCTGATTCACCTGTTCTATATATTTTTCTTTTTATTGTAACTTCTTGGAATTCTATATTTAAAACATTATCACTATTATCAAATGTCATTTCTACTTCTGCAAATGATAATGGTTTTCTAGCTTGTGTTCCTGCAAATATGATGTCTTCAGATTTACTTCCTCTTAGAGATTTAATACTTTGCTCGCCTAAACACCATCTTATTGCATCTGATATATTACTTTTTCCTGAACCATTTGGTCCAATTACTGCTGTTATTCCACCACCTTGAAATTCCAAAATAGTTCTGTCTGCGAATGATTTGAATCCTTGAATTTCAAGTCTTTTTAGATACATTTCATTGCTCCTTTCAATTTTGATATAATATCCATTTTGTCTTAATTATATTACCATAAAAGCTCAATGTTGTCTATTTTAGCTAACTAGTTGAAACATATTTTTTTTAATGCTAAAATATTTTCATACGAAGGAGAAGTTATGTTAGAAGAAAAATTTGAATTTTATAGTCCTTATAATGTTAATATCCATGATTTGGATCCAGATTTACAAAATAGTTTGTCTGTTATGCAAAATTTAGATTTTATGACTCATAGACATTGCCAAAATGTTGGAAATTTAACTGCAAGAATTTGTACTTATATGCATTTTAATAGTAAGTTTATTTTGCATTGCCTTGTCGCTGGTTATGTTCATGATGTTGGTAAATTGTTTATTGATCCTAAAATACTTCATAAAGATGGAAAATTAACTCCTGAAGAATTTGAAATCATGAAAACACATACTACATTAGGGTATGAATATTGTATGAAGGATCATAATTTAATGTATTATTCTGATGGTCCTTGGTATCATCATGAAGCACTTAATGGAACAGGATATCCTAGAGGGCTGACGAAAAAAGATATTCCTCTTTCTGGACAAATTATTAGGGTTGCAGATGAATATGATGCTCTTGTTACAAAAAGGCACTATAAAACTCATGTTAATATTTCTGAGACACTTAAAGATATGATTGTTGATACTGAGCCTCCTAAAAATGTTGTTGCTCTTGACTTTTTGAAGCAAAATCAACATCTTGGAAAAATTAATAAAAAACCTTTAAAAGCTTTATTTAAAGTTGTTATTGATGATATCTTATATGAAATTGCAGGAATTTGTAACTATATTAATTATCTAAAAGATCAATTAAAACGCTTACGTACTGTTGAATCTTATGATAAAAAAATTCAAGCTGCTCATTCTGAGCGTACAAAAGAATATTATGGTGCTGGTATGAAAATGTTGTTAAAACCTGGTGAAACTATCGAAAATTACCAACAACTAATTATTGAATTTAGTGATGCTATTGTTGCTCGTGAAGATAGAATTAAACAACTATATAATGAAATTAAAATTATAAAGAAGTTAAAAGTATAAAAACTCGGTACATGTGTACCGAGTTATTTTAAATATTCAATTAGTGTTTTCTTTAATTCTTCTGCACTTTCTATTCTATTTACTTTGTTTCTCATTTCTGATGCGTCTTTTAATCCTTTTAGATAAAAAGAGATATGTTTTCTCATTTCGCGAATTCCAGTATATTCGCCTTTTTCTTTTATTTCTAAATCAATATGTTCTAGCATTACATTTAGTAATTCACTATTTGATATTTTTGAATATGTTCCAGTTTCTAAATATTCTTTTATTTGTTTAAATATCCATGGATTTCCTAAAGTCCCTCTTGCTATCATAATTCCATCTACTTTAGTTTGTTCAAATATTCTTTTGGCATCTTCTGGAGTTTTTATATCTCCATTGCCTATTACTGGTATTCCTGCATTTTCTTTTACTTGTTTTATTATATCCCAATCTGCAATACCTGTATAATAATCTGAACGTGTTCTTCCATGAATAGCGATTGCTGATGCTCCGGCTTTTTCAATTCTTTTTGCTGCTTCTACTGCAACAATATGCTGATGATCCCATCCTTTTCTGATTTTTACTGTGACTGGCTTTGTGCTATTATCAACTACTGCTCTCACTACATCTTCTGCTAAATCTAAGTTTAATAGAAGCTTACTTCCATCTTCATTTTTTACAATTTTTGGTGCTGGACATCCCATATTTATATCAATAATATCTCCAATATTATTTTCTGATAAATATTTTGCTGCATATCCCATTGCTTTTACATCACTTCCAAATATTTGGACTGATATTTTGTTTGTTTGACCTGTCGTATTAAATAATTCTTTTGTTTTTGAATCATCATAATATAATCCTTTTGCACTTACCATTTCTGTTACTTCTAATCCTGGATTATATTTTTCGCAAATAATACGAAATGGCAGGTCTGTATAGCCTGCCATTGGTCCTAAAACTAAATTATTTTTTAATTCTACATTTCCTATTTTTAATTTTTTTATCATTTTTTACCTATTCTATAAAAATATTTTTTTGTCTACGACCACTTATATTTAATAATAATGCTATCATTATAAAGTTACTCAATAATGAACTTCCTCCATAGCTTACGAATGGTAATGGGACACCTGTTATTGGGAGCATTCCTATTGTCATTCCTATGTTTTCAAGCATATGGAAGAAAAATATTCCTGTTATACCACTTGCTATTAGTGAGCCGAGCTCATCTCTTGCAGTTTTCGCTATTGATATTGATTTAGTTATCAGTACCACATATAAGATTATTATTGATCCTGCTACTACAAACCCCAATTCTTCTCCTATTACTGAAAAAATGAAGTCTGTTGACTTTGGATACAAGAACCCTAACTGAGTTTGATTACCTTTTAAATACCCCATTCCTGTTAATTGTCCTGCACCTATTGCTATTTTTGATTGTGTTAAATTATATCCTGATCCCCTTGGATCTACTGCAGGATTTAAAAACACTTGAATTCTTTGTTTTGCATGTGGTGGTAGAACAAAGAAATATAATAATGGTATTATGATAATAACTAATAAAATACCTGTTATTATATATTTTTTTGAAATTCCTGCTGTAAATAGCATACATAATAATGCAAATACGAATGCTGAACCTGTTCCATAATCTGGTTGTTTTAATATTAATAATAATGGTATTGCTGCTACTGCTAATACCTGCATTAATTTTAGTGGTTTATTAATATCATTTTCATTATTTTTTTTAATTTTTGCTATCAATAATGCTATTGTTATTATAAATATTATTTTGGAAAATTCAGATGGTTGTACTGATATACTTCCTATTACGAACCAGCTTGTTGCTCCTCCTATTGGCTTTGTAAATAGTACTGCAACAAGCGATAGCAAACTTAATCCATAAAGAGCAGGAATTGCTTTTGATAATTGATCATAATCAATTATTATTAATGCAATCATTACTGGAATACTTACTCCTAGCCACATGAGTTGTTTGTAAAATTCTTCATGTTTTGTGCTTGCTGTTGCTGAATAAATTGCAAATAATCCTATTATTGACAATAATACTGTGGCTATTAGTATTATCCATTCAATATTTTTACTTAATCTCTTTTTCAATCTTATCTCCTTTGTATATTAATAAAATAACTTATTTATTTGTTTTAGGAGTTTCAATTTTTTCTGCTTTTTTCTTCTTATCTGTATGTTCTACGGATTTCTTTTCTGTTTTTTTAGAAACCTTTTTTTCTATTTCCTTATTCTTTTTTTCATCTGCTATTTGAGCTTTTACTTCTGCTTCAATTTTTTCTTTCTTTACTTTTTGCTTTGCGTTTTCTTCCTTATTCATTTCTGATTTTATTTCAGTTTTTATGCTTTTAAAAGGAATATTGGCATATAAAGCTGGTGCGCCTATTGTTCCATCACTATTTTGCTTATTCGTTAATTTTACGTCAATTTCTTTATCGTCAACATTAACATATTTCTTGATTACATCTATAATTTCTTGTCTCATCATATCTAAAAAATCTGCTGAAACATGTGCTCTATCTTGCATTAATACTAAATGTAATCTTTCTTTTGCTTGTTCCTTATTCTTTGCTTTGCTTTTTTCTTCGCTTTTGTTTTCATTCTTTTTAAAAAATTTATTGAAATAGAACATTTCTTCCTCCATATTTTCAGTTTATTTATTTTTTGAATATTCTACTAAAGAACGATTCTTTTTTTCTTCCAGGAATTGTGATTTCAACATTTTCACCTAGAATTCTTCTTGCTATTTCGATGTAAGCTTTTCCTGAAGCTGCCTTTTTATTAGCTACTGCTGGTTCACCTTTGTTTGTTTGAGTTATAATGTTTTCGTCTTCTGGTACGACACCTATTAAATCTATTGATAATAAATCTAATATGTCTTCTACATCCATCATCTCGCCTCTTTTTACCATTTCAGGTCTAATTCTATTGATTATTAATTCTGGATTTCTAATATTTGATGATTCTAACAATCCTATAATTCTATCTGCATCTCTAATTGATGAAATCTCTGCATTTGTTACTACTATAGCTCTATCTGCTCCTGCTATTGCATTTTTAAATCCTTGTTCTATTCCAGCAGGACAATCTACAATGATATAATCAAATTCTTCTTTTAATCTTTGAGTTAATCTGATCATTTCATCTTCATTTATTGCGTCTTTATCTCTAGTTTGGGCTGCGGGCAACAAAAATAAATCTGTAAATCTTTTATCTTTTATTAAAGCTTGTCTTAATTTACATTTTCCCTCAATAACATCTACTATATCGTATACGATTCTGTTTTCTAATCCCATTACGACATCTAGGTTTCTCAAGCCAATATCTGTATCTAGTAAAACTACCTTTTTTCCACGCATTGCTAGTGCAGATCCAAGATTTGCTGTTGTTGTTGTTTTACCAACTCCTCCTTTACCAGATGTGATGACTATTACTTCACCCATAACTTTCCTCCTTGTATATTATACCTTTTTATTATAAAGTCAATTGTCTTAAAAGTCAATAAATTACAAAAGAAAGGAGCTTTACATTATTTTTCAAGCTCCCTAATTTTCAATATATTAAATTTGTTCTATTTACTCTTCTATTTCTTTTTCTTCTGCTTGATTTTCTTCATTATTTATTAATTCAAGATTTGCTACTGATACTTCATATGCTACTCTTTGTTCTACAGTACCATCTCCATATTTCTTTTCGTAGTTTCTTGATTGAACTCTACCTATAATCTTAACTTCTGTTCCTACAGTCATTTCTGAACAGAATCTTGCATTTCTTCCCCATGTTATACATGGAATGTAGTCTGATTTATTATATGCTCTATTTACTGCTAATAATACATCTGCTATTTCTCTTCCAAATGGTGTTTGTCTATAAATTGGTGTCTTACATATATAACCAATTAATTCAACTTCATTTGTTGCAATTCCTTGCGTTGACTCAATATTATCAATTTCGTCTTCAATAAATTCAATTGATTTTGCAAATACTGTTAATATTAATCTATTTTTTTCTTTTTCATAACTATTATATGATCTAAATTGTCCTTCGACTTTTATATTTCTTCCTATAGTTAGATCACTATCTTTAAACAATCTTTCTGAAATTGTTACTGGTATTAGATCTGCATTTCCACTTAATCTTGGTACACTTACATTTACTGTATAAAACTTTTCACTGTAAATCTCATGACTAAATGTTTTATCATCAGTAATTTTACCTATTAAAGTTAGACTGTTGTTCTCTAAATAATTTTTTTCCATTTATGTTCCTCCTAAATTTTCGTTTGTGTATCGTTTATCTTTGTGTCAATATCTAGAGTATAACATCTTTTTTTTATTTTGTAAACATAAAATAGTAAAATTTGTATTATTTTTGTATTATTTTTGTAATAATGTATTTTTCAATAGTATTTTGAGAATAAAAAAAGATAGTATTTTTAGTAACTATCTTCATTTTATTATTTATATTCTTTGTTTTGTTTCTTTAACGATTTTGTGTTTACAACATTTACATATTCCTATTTTGTTATTATATTTTGTTTTTTTGTATGTTTTTTGTCTTTTTCCAAAAGCATTTTCAGTTATAATTTCTTGTACTTGTTCTTTACCTTTTTCTAATGTCCAATTTACGCTCCCCCATTTATGACAATTTTCACATACTTTTGAGTTCCCGTCTATTCCAAAAATCGTTATAAAAGAAAATAATCCGAATAGCCATAAGAATGTCATATTTTGCGTCATTATATAAGCAATTGCAAATGCTATTGCAATTGTTCCTGGAACATATAATAGAAAGATTCTTTTTTGCATAGTTTCCTTCTTATTATTTTTTATTGTTCTTTCTGTTATCTTTTTATCATTCATTTTCTTCATCTTCCTCTTCATCGTCTTGATCTTGATGAAGCTCATTCCAACGCATAACTCTTATATCTTTATATGTATCTAGTACTGCTTCATATTTATCATGATCATCTTCCCATACTGTTTGTGGGATTTTATCAAATGCTGCAAACATCTTTTCCGCTTCACCTAAATATATTACTTGTTGCTGTGGAGTCATTTTAGTATATCTCTTTGAAAATTCATATAAGCTATCAAGCTCTTGATTTGCATTTATGAATGACCAAAAGTCTGTGACTTTTATTCCTGCTGCGCGCATTTGTGCTACTACTGATGCTATTAAAAGAACGATAAATACTAATAGTATTACTATTATTGCTAATATGTCCATTTAGTCCATCCTTTTTTTCTTTTGAATTCTATTTTATTATAGCAATCATATTTTATTATTGCAATTATATATTTATATTTTATAAAGCCAAAATAAATTGCAAAAAGAGCGAGTTTATCAACTCGCTCCTTCTGCTTAGAACAAATCAGTCAAGCTCTCTGAATCAATACAGCTTCTTTGTGGCCTTGACCACAGGCACTTCTTTGCCTCCTACACGGACATTTGTTGCCTGTCCGGTATTTCGAAGTGCCCAAACCTTGAATCGCTCCTCAAATCCCATACCCTTTCTTTCAAGGTACATGAAGAGGCCTGATTGTGTAGCGAGCTTTTCGCCTTCCTTCAGATCTCTAACTGCATCCTTCTCTTTCAGGATGCTTTCGAGATTTCCTTTTCGAAAGACTGATGAATAGCTTCCTCCAAAGAGGATTCCATCAAACTTCACTAATAACTGACTTTGTTCCATCTTTGTCCTCCTGAGCCTTCGGCTCTTTAGACTGAGAGCATTTGCTCTCGTTTGCGGTTACGATTCAAAAAACGAATCATGGGTTATGTTAACATATTTCCTTTAGTTTGTCAACTTCTTGAAATATCAGTATTATACTTTTACTTCAATTTTATCATTATCTGCTGAAATTGTTGCTTCTGTTTTTATTTTTCCATCAAGCATTGCATCTGCTATGTTATCTTCAACCATTGTTTGGATTGCTCTTTTTAATGGTCTTGCTCCATAGTTTGTATCAATTCCTTTTTTGATTATTAAATCTTTTGCTTTTTCATCGACTTTAATTGTAATTCCTTGTTTTTTCATTCTTTCTATTACTTTGTTTATTAATAGATCAAAAATCTTTCCTTCTTCCTTTTCTGTTAGTTTATGGAATACAATTATCTCATCAATACGATTTAAGAATTCTGGTTTAAAATCACGTTTTAATTCTGCCATTACATCTGATTTTATTGTTTCATTTTCTTTTTCTTCTTCTTCTTTTGTTGCTTTAAATCCTAATGGCTTTTTGTCTGTAATTTTTTGTGCACCAATGTTTGATGTCATGATAATTACAGTGTTTTTAAAGTTTACTATTCTTCCTTGTGAATCTGTTAATCTTCCATCATCTAAGATTTGAAGCATTATATTCATTACGTCTGGATGTGCTTTTTCAATTTCATCAAATAGTATTACTGAATATGGTTTTCTTCTTACTTTTTCTGTTAATTGTCCTGCTTCGTCATATCCTACATATCCTGGAGGAGCACCTATTAATTTAGCTGTTGAATGTGACTCCATATATTCTGACATATCTATTCTTATTAATGAATCTTCACTTCCAAATAAATTTTCTGCTAATGCTTTTGACAATTCAGTTTTTCCTACACCTGTTGGTCCTAAGAATAAGAATGAACCTATTGGTTTGCTTGGATCATTTAAACCCATACGATTTCTTTTGATTGCTTTTGCTACTGCTTTAACTGCTTCATCTTGTCCTATTACTCTTTCATGTAAATTTTCTTCTAAATGTTTTAATTTTTCATTATCTGTTTCTGAAACTTTTGATACTGGGATTCCTGTCCATGATGATACAACTTGTGCAATATCTTCTTCGTTTAATATATAAATCTTATTCTTTTTGTCATTCTCTATTTTTTCTTTTTCTTTATTATATTCGTCTTTTAATTCTTTTATTTTGTCTCTTAATTTTGCTGCTTGTTCAAATTCTTGTTTTCTTACACTTTCTTCTTTTTCTTTATTTATTTTATCTATTTCTTCTGCTTTTTCCTTTAATGTTACTGGTTCTTCATATGTTTGCATTCTTATTTTTGATGCTGCTTCATCCATTAAGTCTATTGCTTTGTCAGGTAAAAATCTATCATTTATGTATCTTGATGACAATTCTACTGCTGCTTTTAAGGCTTCATCAGTAATTTTTACATTGTGATGTGCTTCATATTTATCCCTAATTCCTTTTAATATTTGTAATGTATCTTCTTCTGTTGGCTCTGAAACTGTTACAGGACTGAATCTTCTTTCTAATGCTGCATCTTTTTCTATATATTTTCTATATTCTTTTAATGTAGTTGCACCTACTAATTGAATTTCACCTCTTGCTAATAATGGTTTTAATATGTTTGCTGCATCCATTGAGCCTTCTGTTGATCCTGCGCCTACTATTGTATGAATTTCATCTATGAATAAAATAATATCTCCTGCTTTTTTTACCTCATCTAGTACATTTTTTATTCTTTCTTCAAAATCACCTCTATATTTTGCGCCTGCCATTAAACTTGTTAAATCTAAGCTTACTACTCTTTTGTTAAATAGCTGCTCTGGTACTTTCTTTTGCTCAATTCTTTCTGCTAATCCTTCTACTATGGCTGTTTTACCTACACCTGGCTCACCTACTAAGCATGGATTATTCTTGGTTCTTCTTGATAATAATTGGATTACCCTTTGTATTTCTTCTTTTCTGCCTATTACTGGGTCCAATTTTCCCTCTTTTGCTTTTTGTGTTAAATCCAAACTATATTGATTTAATGTTGGTGTATTATTATAACTATTATTTGTTGTTGTCGTATTTTCTCCTTTTCCTGAATTATTTAATTCTTCATATAATTCATTTAAATCTATTGATAAATCTATTAAAATTCTATTTGCTATTGAGTTTGATTCTTCCAATATTCCTATTGTTAAATCATCTGCATCTATTTTGTCATTTCCTTTTGCTCTTGCATTTATTAATGCTGATTGCAATATTCTTTTTGCGTTTGGTGTTAATTGAACATCATCAAATGCTGCAAATATTGATCCTATTCTAGTTATATTCATTATTTCTTTTCTTAATGCTAATTCATCTACTTTGTGGGCTAATAAATATTGACTTGATTTGCTTGTTCCTTCTATTACAATTCCATATAATATGTGTTCTGTTCCAATGTATGTGCTGTTACTTTCTATTGCAAAATTTCTTGCAATTTCAAATATTTTGTCTGTTCTTGTTGTAAACTTCATATTATTCTCCTTTCTTTTATTTTTTATATTATTATTTTATTATTTCTTTTAAAACTCTAGCTCTTTCTTTTTCTATATCTAGATTTGTTATATCTTGACCTAAATATTTTGCTAATGTATATGAGTTTGAGTAATTTAAGATTTTTTTCATTTTTGTGTCATCTATTTTTTCTAGTATTCCTAAATCCACTCCCATTTTTACCATTGATATTAAATTTTGATATTCTTCGTCTTTAATTTTATTTGAGTATGAAATTATTCCATAATCTCTTAATATCTCATCTTCAATATCTTCTGTATTTTTAATTAAATACTTTCTTAATTTTCTTTCATTTTCAATGATGTTATCTATTATTGGTTTTATGCTTTCTTTAATATTTTCTTCTGTTGTTCCTATTATCTGTGTTGTTGATATTTCAAATATATCACCCTCTTCTTCATTCATCGTGATTCCTAAATTATTTACTGTATTTCTTACTTTCCTTATATTATTTGTAATATTTAATCCTGGTAAATGTAATTTTACAGTTTCTTTTAATCCTGTTCCTATATTCATTAAATTTGGTGATAAATATCCATATTTTTCATTAAATGCATAATTTACTAATTTTTCTAATTTTTTATCTAATTCAATTATTAATTTTGTTGTTTCTTCTATGCTTTTTCCACTTTGAAATACTTGTAATACTATTTGATCTTGTCCATTTACTTGTATTGCTATATTTTCTTCATCATTGATTATTAGTGCTTTATAATTACTTTTAAAATTATAAAATTCTTTCGTTATTATATTCTTTTCTAATAATGATTTTTTTGTTACTTCATCAATTGTGTTATAATCTATGAACTTTAAATTATATCCTAATTTTGGTGTTATTTTCTTTAATATTTCATATACCTTTTTTTGATCTTTTAAATCATTTGCTGTATTGAATTTTACTTTGCTTAAATTTCTTGTTAATCTAGATTTTGAATATAATATAACATCTGAATCTTTTCCATTTTTTAAATACCAAGACATTATTGTTTAATCTCCTTTATCTGATTTTTTAATTTTGCTGCATCTTCATATCTTTCTTCCTCTACAGCTGTTCTTAATTCTCTTTCTAGTTTTTCTAATTTTGTTTCTTCCTTATTTTCTAGTTTATATTCTGCAGATTCTTCTGCTACTTGATCTAACTGTTCTGATGGCTTTCTTCCAATGTGTCTATTACTATTGTGTATATTTTTTAATACCTTATCTATTTGTTTATCAAATGTTTTATAGCAATCTTCACATTCTAGCATTCCATCTGTTATAAAATTATTATAGTTTGTTCCACATGTTTTGCACTCTAGGTTATTTGTTTGAATTAGTGGTATTCTAGTATCTTCTAAGAATCCATTGAACAATCCTCCTAAAATATCACTCATTCCTCCAAATTCATATCCTATGTCCATGTTGTCCAATCCTAATTTTTTAGCGCATTCACTGCATAGAATCAATTCTTTCTTCTTTCCATTGATTATTTGTCTATATTGAAAATTTGCTTCATTCTTTCCACAATTTTGACATTTCATATTTTATTCCTTTCTATTGAAGTCATTTTGACTTACAAATTTATTATTATATTTTTCAAAATATTTGCTCTGATTTCTTCTTTTTTGATTTTTATCGTTGATAAACAATTATCTGTTACTAAGCTCTTAAATATTTTTAACTCTTTATCTGTTATTAATTTTTCTTGATTCAATATTTCTAACAATGAATTAGCTTCTTTAACAGTAAGCTTATCTCCAATTTTATTTAGTAATGATTTTTTTGCATCTTCTTCATTTATTTGAGTTCTAACTATTTTTATATAGCCACCTCCTCCTCTTTGACTTTCTACATAATATCCTTGAATCGGCGTAAATCTCGTTGATATAACATAATTTATTTGTGATGGTACACAGTTAAATCTTGTTGCTAAATCATTTCTTTGTATTATTGCTTTATTTTCTTCATCAAACATATCATCTATAAATTGTTCTATTACATCTGAAATTCTCACTTTTGACTTTATTCTCCTTTTCTGACTTTGACTTTCTTTGACTTTCATATTCTATTATAGCATGATTATTTTTTTTTGCAATAGAAAATTTAAAATTTATTGTTTTTTTCATAATTATAATTTAAAGTATAATTGTGAGTTAAAATTAAAAGGAGGTAATATGCCTGATTTAATAATGATAACTGGACCTCAAGCTGTTGGTAAAATGACAGTTGGACAGGAATTAGCTAAATTAACAAATTTCAAATTATTTCATAATCATATGTCCATAGATCTTGTAAATAATTTTTTCAGCTATAGTACTAAAGAAGGACAGGAGATGGTTAAAATGCTTAGAATTAATATGTTTAAATATTTTTCTGAAAGCTCTATTCCTGGAATTATTTTTACGTGTGTTGTAAATTATGATAAATTGTCTGACATTGAAAATATTTCAATTTTTAAAAATATTTTTGAATCTAATGGTGGAAAATTTTATTATGTTGAATTGGATGTGCCTTTAGATATTAGACTTAATCGAAATAAAACTGAAAATAGATTATTTTATAAACCTGAAAAACAAAATATTGAATTTAGTGAAAAACAAATATTCCATGCTGAAAAACATCATCGTAATTACTCTTTACCAAATGAATTAAATTATAAACATTATATAAAAATAGATAATTCAGAATTATCTGCACTAGATACTGCTAAATTGATAAAGGAAAAATTTCGTTTAACCTGATGTATAAATAAAATTTAATTTTTTTATTTGAAAATAATCCAAATAGAAAATTTAAAATTTATTGTTTTTTATTTTTTCTTAATATATAATCTTCTTGGAATAATCTTTTAAGGAGGACTTATTATGAATTTAAATATTACAGGGAAAGATTTTGAATTAACAGATGCTATAAAATCTTATACATCTGAAAAAGTTGATAAATTATCAAAATATTTAGGTGATGATTTTTCAGCTGTTGCAACTTTTGAAATTCATGGAGAAGAACAAATCGCTGAATTAAGAGTTACAGTTAATGGTACTGTTTACAAAGCTACTACAGCTTCTAAGGATTTATATTCTTCTATTGATAAAAATATTGGAATTTTAGAAGGTCAAATTAGAAAATCTAAAACAAAAAAAGACAAGCAAAACATGGTTGAGACAATTAGAATTCAAGAAAAAGAACTTTTGGATTTTGAAGATGGTATTGAAGGTGAAGTTGTTAAAACTATCCTTTATAGTGTAAAACCTATGATGGTTGATGATGCTTTAATACTTTTACAAGATGATGCAAAGAATAAATTTATGCCTTTCATCAATGTTGAAACTGGCAAAGTTAATGTTATTTATAAATTAAAAGATGGCAAAAACTTTGGCTTATTAGAACCAGAAGCTTAATTGAATATTTTTATTAAAGCCTGCCAATAAAATGGTAGGCTTTATATGGAGGTTTTATATGAATAAAGATGATTTATTAAAATTACTGGAGGAATTAAATTTTCCAAAGGATCAATTTTACATTCTTTCTAGTGGATGTTTAGTTTTTTACAATCTTCGTGATATGGCTAATGATTTAGATTTATGTATTACAGAGAATTTATTTGAGCAAATTAAAAATAAATATGATTTAAATGCTGAGAAGAAAAATAAGTTTGGATTTTATAAATTAAGTGATGATGTCGAAGTTGTAGTTGACTCTGATGAAGATTTTATTGATCAATTTGATTTAAAAGATGGCTATCAACTTCAAAAGCTTTCTATTATTAGAGATTTTAAAGTTAAAAGAGGATTGCCTAAGGATTTAGTTGATGTTAAAAAAATTGATGATTATTTGAATGATAAATCTTTTGATATGTAAAAAGTGCTGACATATTGTTAGCACTTTTCTTTATTTAATTTTGTGATTATTTCTTGTATATCTTCACCTATTTCCATTGATTTATGTTTTATTTCATTAGGAATCATTGAGTAATTTTTATTAAATCTTACTAAAAACCAATTATCATTTTGATATGTCATTAATTCAAATGGATATCTGATTATTCCAGGTGTATTAAATCCTACTCCAAACTCTAACAATACTACATTTTTTGTTTTACTTTCTTCTATAAATTTATCATAATTTTTCTGCATTTTATACCATTCTTTATTTTGTATAAAATTCATATCTTTTCGTAAATGTGGTTCCATTGGCTCTCCACAAACTGGGCAGTATGGAATTAATTCTTTTGATATTTTTAAATCTTTATCAATACTATTTATCATATCTTTTACTAATTCTGTATTATCATATACTTTATCATGGCATCCCTTTGAGCATTGATTTAAAGAATAACTACCTTGGACTGCAAATATCTTATTTTTGTCAAATCCTGATTTATAGAATTGATTATCAACATTGCTTGTTATTACAAAATAATTTTTGTCCTTAACTAAATTGTAAATATCTTTATATAATTTTGTTGCCTCTCTTCCTATATCGCTGTAATTTATGTGATTTGACCAAACTCCCCAATATTCTTCCAATGAATTATATTTGAAAAATCCTGATGTATATAAATCTTTGAATCCGTATTTTTGGATAAATGGTTTAAAGTGTTTTTCAAATTGTTTTCCTGAATATTCTATACCTGCTGCTGTAGATAAACCTGAACCGGCTCCTATCAATACTCCATCTGCTTTATTTATTATTTTTTTTAACTTTTTCAAGTTCTCTTTCATAATATTCTTTATCCTTTTCTTCATACACTGCAAATATTATTTTTTCAAATCCATCTTGATTTTCTATTACAGTTTTTACTGCTATTTTTGCTGCTTCATCTTTTGGAAAACCAAATACTCCTGTTGATATTGCCGGAATTGCTATTTCTTTTATATTATTTTTTCTTGCTTCATTTAATATATTTATATAGGTTTCTTTTAACAATTCCTTATGTTCATTGTTTAATTGATTTCTTACTATTGGACCAACTGTATGTATTATTTTATTGCATGGCAAATTATATGCATTTGTTATAAAACATTTAGAGGTTTCTAGAATTCCTATCTGTTCCATTCTTTTTGCACATTCCAATCTTAATCTGATTCCTGCGAATGTTTGAATTTGATTATCTAAACAATTATGATTTGGCTGATAACAACCTGTTCCTTGTGAATTGGCTGGATTTACTATTGCTTCTATTTTTAATTTTGTTATATCACCATGCCATATTGATATTTTTTCATCTATATTTTTAGCATCATAAATATCATTATTTCTTAATTGTAAAAATTCATTTTCTTTTTCAATATATTCATTTGAAATCTCTTTTGGCTGACGAATATTTACTAATGCTCTATATAATCTTTTCTTATTACGGCCTTCATATTTTGAAATATCTTCTCCTCGTTCACCTAATAAATAGCTGATTAGATAATCTAAATTCTCCATATTTTCTCCTATTCTATTATCGCATCATTTTCAGTGAATTCTTTTAAAGAATTTGCTTGAACTTGGATACATGCATATGTAATCGATTCGTTTTCAGATGCAAAAATTTGACGTTTTCCATTTGGTGAAACTCTTAATACATCTCCTTTAGTTAATGCTATTTTTTCACCATCTACTATTACTATACCACTTCCGTCCATTATAATATATATTTCTTCATTTTCTTTATGTGAATGTATAAATGGCACACTTGCCCCAGCTGGTAATGTATTGATACTTACCTCTGCTCCTGTTAATCCTAATTGATTATGGAATTCTGTTCTTCCTCCATTTGAATGTCCTATTTCATAATTTTTCATTTTGTTTTCCTCCTAAATCGTTTTGTTCTGTTTGAACTACATTTATAATAATTCCTTTTGTTTCTTTTGTATAGTAGGCACTTTTTCGTTCTATAGTTACTTATTGGTAAGTAATGTTGAAATTATTGAAGTCTGTTGATTGTTCTTTTTTATAAAAAATGATATACTTTATTTGAAAGGAGTTTTTTATGCAAAAACCAATTACACCATGTCCGGTTGAATTTACTATGTGCTTAATCAGTAACAAATGGAAAATATTAATTATAAGAGATTTATTGAATGGAACTAAACGTTTTGGTGAATTGCAACGTACTGTTGCTGGAATTTCACAAAAGATTTTAACTTCAAATTTAAAAGAGCTTGAATCAGATGGACTTATTAATAGAAAAGTTTATCCAGTTGTTCCTCCAAAGGTTGAATATTCTTTGACTGATTTAGGTCTTAGTTTAAAACCTGTTTTAGATTCAATGATTGCTTGGGGAAATGAAAACAGAAATAAAGTTTTAAGACAGAAATAGCTATATTGAAGCGTTTGAGCTTATATATACAAATTTTGACATCTTATATGCAGAGTAGATAAAATAAGATGGACTATAATCATATATAGTTCCATCTTATTTTATATATACAAGAAAGCCATCACTAATTGTGATGGCCTTTATTTCTTAATTATTTTACAGCTAATTTTAAATCTAATTTAGATTTTTTTCTGCTTGCTGCATTTTTTGATATTACACCTTTAGTAGCTGCATGATCAACTAATTTTTTTGCTTTATTTAATAATTCTACAGCTGATTTATCTCCGTTTGTGTTAGCTACTTCATATTTCTTAACAGCTGTTTTGTAAGCTGATTTTATCTTATTATTTTCTAAAGTTTTCTTTTCGATAACTTTAACTCTTTTAATTGCAGATTTAATATTTGGCATTTTTGCACCTCCTCTTGGCGTATTTTTATCACTGACTTTGCATATTATAACATAATAATTTATGTTATTCAAGTATTTAGAATTATTTATTTTTGTATTAGGGTAAGTTTGTTAAACATATGTCACAATTTCTTAAATTTTTTATGACTTCTTTTTACTTTTCTATTATGCCTTGGTATATATGGCTTTATTAATTTATGTTTTATATTTATTCTTCTATTCATAATTTTATCATATAATAAAAAACTCGCCCTTTTGGCGAGAATAATATAATATAATCATATATATTTTTTTAAATTATTACTATTATAATTATAATAGCAATAATTTTGCTGAGGCTTTCATTCATCCCTAAGGATGTCAAAACACCATTAATTACTTTAAACAAGCCTCTTATCCAGCTTGGGATAATCGTAATTAACTTTACGAATCCCTTACATATATATGCTATGGCTCTTAAAGAACCAGTAACAAAAATCTGTATCATAGGCACCTTAATGCCTACAGTACTCAAGAGGATTGTCATTCCTGTTAGGGCGACCAAAATTGTTATCCACGTATTCCGGATCTGTATTAGAGATATACCGGATACACTTTTAAGGACAAACATAAAACCAACAATTAACATACTTCCTCCAATCTCAAAAGTATCTAAAAATAAAAACTATAAACTTCATATTTATTATAGCATTTTTTAATAAATTAAATCAACGCAATATTTTTAATTCATATTGATATTTTATTTCACTTTTTTACTTTTTATCTATATAATTATAAAAATGGAGGAAATTAATTTGATTTGTTTGAATGATGATTTAGTTATATTTGATTATAACGATTATAAAAATAATTTTGATATTGTTGAGTTTGATTTTGATACAAAATTTGATTCTCAAAATCCTGCATTAAAAATTGATTTTAAAAATGATTTAAAATACTCTATAAAGTGTATTAAGAAACTGATTTCATTGAAAAAATCCAATATTGATTTTTGTACTGATTTTAAGGATTATAAAGTTAAATATGTTATTTCTAATTATAATGATTCAATTTTAGATGCTTTAAAAGCTATTGAAATTGAGGATTTGAAAGAGAAGTATACTTTTATTTATGATAGTGTATTTAAGCAATTGGATGATATTTGGAGTAAAAAGAATTATTGTAATTTTTGCAATAACAAATGTATTGCTACTCGAATGCATAAAAATATTGATCAGTTGGATGGTTGTTGCTATTCTTTTAGAATGAATACTAATTTGTTTTCAACTAATTTTATTAAGAATAAACAAAAATGCAAGTTTTTAGGTGATGATAAGCGTTGCACTACTCAAAATATTTCTTGTAAGCTTTTTACTTGTGACTATTTGAAGAAAACTGAAAGTTTCGATATAAACTTAAATGATTTTTTGCTTGTGATGGCATTCTTTAATTCGAAGCAAAGATTAATATTAAAATATAATTATTTTAATTCTAAAGAAGAGATTATTGATAAATTGCTGGAAAAATCTAAAATGCCTTTGGCTTTATACTATTATTATGATTATTATAGAATTTAGGCCCAAAAAATAAACCCGTTGTTTAGTTTGTATTCCGGGTTTATTTTTTATTATTCTTTTATTTTTAATTTTTCTATTAGTGGCATTAACTCTTGATTTACTTTATTTACTTCTTCTGAATTTCCTTCTATTGCTAAAACTTTCATTTTGGGATTAATGTAATCATCTATTTCAAATTTTACATTCTCTTTTTGATATTTGTATCTTGTTCTTATTAATTCTTTATCTACTTTAAGATTTAAAAATTCTATTAATGTTTTGGCAAAGGCTTTGTTTTCATTGTTTAAGTTTAGAATATCTGTTTCTTTACGTATTTTTAATTCTTGGTTTGTTTCATTATTTTCTTTAAAGTCTAGATATTCTGTTATTGTATGTTTTAAGTTGTCTTCTTCAATTGTTATTCTTGCCATTATGTATGTATCATTTTTATATAATGTTCTTTTTTGTGTTGTTTCACTTATTTTTATGAAATTATTTGATTCGCAATATTGTATAAATTCTTTTATGCTTGTTACTTTATAACTATATTCGTATTCACTTTTCATATTTTCTCCAACTGAATTATTTATTTAATTCTTCTAAGAACATTTTGTTCAACATTTGTGGATTTGCTTTTCCTTTTGTTTGTTTCATTGCTTGTCCTACTAAGAATCCTAAAGCTCTGTCTTTTCCAGCTTTATAATCTTCGATTGATTGTGGATTATTTGCTAGTACTTCTAATACTACATTTTTGATTTCTGATTCATCTGAAATTTGAATCCATCCATGCTCTTTGATAATTTCTTTTGGTGTTTTGCTTTCATCAAACATTATTTCTAGAACATCTTTTCCAATCTTTGTGCTTATTGTTCCATTGTCTATTATTTCTACTAGTTCGGCTAGATTTTCTGCACTGAATGGTATCTTTTCTGATGGTAATTCTCTTTCATTTTGAATTCTTGCTATATCTGATGTTAGCCAGTTACATACTGATTTATAGTTTCTACAGATTTTTCCAGCTTTTTCAAACAAGTCTGATATTGCTTTTTCTGAGACTAGTGCTTTGGCATCTTTTTCTGATAGGCCTAGTTCTTTAATATATCTTTCTTTTCTGCTTTCTGGCATTTCTGGAAGATTATTTTTTATGTTATCAATATATTCTTTTGATAATTTAATGGCTGCTAAATCTGGCTCTGGGAAATATCTATAATCTTGTGCATCTTCTTTTTCCCTCATAGAAAATGTTCTGCCTGATACATCATCCCATCTCATTGTTTCTTGATATACAGTTTCACCTGATTCATTTGCTCTAATCTGATCTTTGATTTCAAAATCTATTGCTCTTTGAATTGATTTGAATGAGTTCATGTTTTTCATTTCATGTCTTTTTCCAAATGGTTCATTTGGTTTATGTACTGAAACGTTTACATCTGCTCTATATGATCCTTCTTCCATTTTACAATCTGATACTTCTATATATTGTAATATTGATTTTAATTTTTTCAAATATCTATCAGCTTCGCCTGATGATCTAATATCTGGTTCTGATACAATTTCAATTAATGGAACTCCTGCTCTATTTAAGTCTACTAGAGCTCCACCTACAAATTCATTATGGTTTAACTTTCCTGAGTCTTCTTCTATATGTATTCTTAAAATTCTTATTTTCTTTGGATTTCCATTATCATCTTCTATTTCAATATAACCATTATTGCATAGTGGTTTATCAAATTGTGAGATTTGATATGATTTTGGTAAATCTGGATAGAAGTAGTTTTTTCTATCATTTTTGCTATCCATTGAAATTGAACAATTTAATGCTAGCCCTGCTTTTACTGCATATTCAACAACTTTTTCATTTAGGACTGGCAATGTTCCTGGCAAGCCCATACATATTGGACATACTTGTGTGTTTGGAGCTGAACCAAACTCTGTTGAACAATTACAGAATATTTTTGTTTTTGTTGATAATTCTGCGTGTACTTCTAATCCAACTACTGCTTCATAGTCATTGTTTGACATTTCGTTCTCCTTTATTTTTTAAATTCTGGTTTATAATTTTCTCTAAATTTAATTTGTTGTTCTATAGCATATGCGGCATTTAAGATTTTTTCTTCTTGGAATCTGCTTCCTATTAATTGCATTCCTATTGGCATGTTATTACTGTCTATTCCACATGGAATTGATATTGCTGGTACTGATGCAATATTAATTGATACTGTACAAATATCTGCTAAATACATTTCTAGTGGGTTGTTTGTTTTCGATCCTATATCAAATGCTGTTGTTGGTGCTACTGGTGTTAATAGTACATCATATTTTTTGAAACATTCATCAAATTTATTTTTTACATATGTTCTTACTTTTTGTGCTTTCTTATAGAATGCATCATAGTATCCTGATGATAATACATAAGTTCCTAAAATTATTCTTCTTTTTACTTCTTTTCCAAATCCTTCTGTTCTTGATTTTACGAATAATTCTTTTAAATCTTTATAGTCTTTTGCTCTATATCCATATCTGATTCCGTCAAATCTTCCTAAGTTTGAACTTGCTTCTGCACAAGCAATTATATAGTATGCTGCTAATGATGATTCTGATACATCTAATGAACATTCTTCTACTATTGCTCCTAATTTTTTGTATTCTTCGATTGAGTTTTCTAATGATTTTTTTACTTCTGGATTTATTCCTTCTCCAAAAAATTCTTTTGGTACTCCTATTTTCATTCCTTGGATTGAATTTTTAAGATTTTTTGTATAATCAATTTTTTCCTTTTTTACAGATGTTGAATCATTTTCATCATGTCCTGCTATTATATTTAATAATAATGCTGAATCCTCTACATCTTTTGTCATTGGACCTATTTGGTCTAGAGATGATGCAAATGCTACTAATCCTGATCTACTTACTAATCCATAAGTTGGTTTTAATCCAACAATTCCACAAAATGATGCTGGTTCTCTAATTGATCCACCTGTATCTGATCCCAAGGCCCATGGTACTAAGTTAGCAGCAACTGCTGCTGCACTTCCTCCTGATGAGCCTCCTGGTACTTTATTTAAATTCCATGGATTTCTTGTTATTTTGATTGCTGAATTTTCTGTCGAACTTCCCATAGCAAATTCGTCCATGTTTAGTTTTCCTAATATTGGCATGTTTTTTTCTTTAATTTTTGTTATTACAGTTGCGTCATATGGTGATACAAAGTTTTCTAACATTTTTGAAGAACATGTTGTTTTTATTCCTTTTGTACAGATATTGTCTTTGATTCCTATTGGAATGCCTGCTTCTGGATTTTTTGATTCTGCTATTGCTTCATCTAAACGTGTGCTTACAAATGCATTTACTTCTGGCTCTTTTTCATTGATTCTATCTGCATATGCTTTTGTTATTTCTTCAATTGTTATTTCTTTGTTTTTTACTTTTTCCATTAATTCGTGAACTGTTAAGTCAGTTAATTCCATTAATGTTCCTCCTCTATTTTAAAGTACCTTTGGTATCTTAAACATATTTCTATCTACTTCTGGTGCGTTTTCCATCATTTTGTCTATATTGTCAAATTGTTTTACTTCATCTTTTCTAAATACATTATAGTCTTCTGTTGCTCCGATTGTTTCATCTAGTTTGCTTACATCTATTTTATCAATTGTTTCTGTATAATTTAAAATGTCTTCTAGATTTTTTAAATATTCGTCGATTTCATTTTCTTTTATTTCTAAATCTGATAATTTTGCTATGTGTAATAGTTCTTCTTTGCTTATCTTCATTAAGGTTTCCCTCCTTTTTCATATTTCATATTATACACTTGATATGCTTATTTTTCAAGGGTTATGGATTGTCTTTGTGTAATTATTTTGGCATCAAAAATGGCCTAGATGTACTAGACCATTTGCTTTTATCAATCTTATGGAGTTAATCGTTCTGGACCACGGAATAAAAACATTGCTTCTTTCAAACTTAGTAATTCTAATAGATTCATTATTATTCTATCAACTCCTATTCCAAATCCCCCATGTGGTGGGCAACCATATTTAAAGAATTCTAAATAAAACTCCACATCTTTTTCTAGCCCTTTTTCTTTAGCCTGTTCTTTCAATATTTCATATCTATGTTCTCTTTGTGCACCTGTTGTAATTTCTACGCCTTTCCATATTAAGTCATATCCTTGTGGAACACCATTTTTTCTTAGATGATAGAATGCTCTTTTCCTTTTTCCGAAATCTGTTACAAATATGAATTCATGATTATATTTATCTTTTGCTAATTTCGCTAATAATTTTTCCGCCTCCGTTGTTAAATCATCTTGTTCTTCTTCAGGACATTGATAATTATATCTTTTATTTAATTCTTCATAAACATCTTTTAATTTCATTCTTGGGAATGGTAAGCTTGGAACAATTATATCTACATTAAAATATTCTTTAATTTCTTTTTCATATTTTGCTTTAACCTTATTTAATGCAAAATTTATCATTTCTTCTTCCATAATCATAACATCTTCATATGTATCAATGTTTGAGAATTCTAAATCAAATCCTGTAAATTCCGTTGCATGCTTTCTTGAGTGTGATTTCTCTGCTCTAAAAACAGGCCCACATTCAAAAATTCTTCCAAGCCCTGAGGCAATTGCCATTTGTTTATAAAATTGAGGGCTTTGTGCCAAATATGCTTTTGAATTGAAATATTTAACTTCAAATACTTCTGATCCGCTTTCGCTTGCTACTCCAATTAATTTTGGTGAGTGTATTTCTATAAATTCTCTTTCTATTAAAAACTCTCTACACGCATTAACAAATAGTGTTTGTATTTTTAGCATTATTTGATTTTTATCTGTTCGTAAATCAAGCCATCTATAATCTAATCTTGTGTCAATAATTGTTTTTTCATCAATTGGATTTGCTTCTGCATAACTTGTTACTTCAACTTTATTTACTTGTACTTCTTTTCCTCCAAGTTTTACACTATCATTTTCAATTAATTCCCCCTCAACAATAACTGTTGCTCCTGGAATTAATTTAGAGAAAACTTCGCCCACTTCCGGAAATTTAATTTTATCAATAAATAATTGAATTTTTCCAGAAAAATCTTTCAATATTACAAATTGCATTGATTTTTTATCTCTAATTGTTTCAATTATTCCATGAAATTTAACTTGTCCGTTTTGTAATTTTGTTATTTGAGATATCATATTATTTCTCCTTTTGTAATATCTTTTATAATTCTTTAGTTTTATATGTTATATAACCTTCATAATTATAGCTTTGATCTATACCTTTCATGTATACTTCATGATTATTAATTTCGTCTGTTAATGCTAAATTTAATATATTCTTTATTTCAGTATCCTTTATTGGGCTTCTTTCCATTGCTAGTAAGTAATCTTCCTTATCTACCTTTTCCCAATCAATTACTTTTTTTATTTCATTTTTTAAAATATGATCAAGCCATATCCTTGTACTTCTTCCGTTTCCTTCTCTGAATGGATGTGCTATATTCATTTCAACGTATTTCTCAATAATCTCATTAAAATTAGATTGTGGCATTTTATCTATATTATTTAATGATTCTTTTAGATACATTAATGGCGCAAATCTAAAATTTCCTTTTGCGATATTTACATCTCTTATTTGTCCTGCAAAGTTGTATACTTCATCAAATAAATACTTATGAATAAATTGCAGTGTTGAAAATTTGCCTGCTGGTAGTTCTACTAACATGTTTTTTTCAAATAATTCTTTTGCTTTTTTCTTACTTATTTTTTCTTCTAAATCATATTGTTTTATTTTATTTAACAAAATACTTTATCCTCATTTATTATTTGCTTTTTGTTGATTTTTTAGTCGCTTTCTTCTTTGTTGTAGCTTTCTTGGTTGCTGTCTTTTTTGTTGTTTTTTTCTTTGTTGTTGTCTTTAATTCATCATCATTTTCTGATGGTGTCCACACTTCACCTACTTTGGGAGCATTCCAAGAAATGTATTTACATGATGTTTCATCATTGTGATTATTGCTACAGATATAGTAGTTACGGCCTCTTTTTGTTTTGCGAACATAAACTTCTGCTCCACATACTGGGCATGGATTTGCAGCTTTTTCTACAAATGGTTTGACATTTTTACATTCTGGATATCCACTGCATGCTAGGAATTTTCCATAACGTCCGTATTTTATCGCCATTGGCTTTCCACATTTTTCACACATAATGTCAGTTAATTCATCTTTTAATTCAACATGTTCAAGCTCTTCATCTACTTTTGATAATTCTTTTGAAAATGGTGTATAAAAATCTCTTATAACTTTTTTCCATTTTTCTTTACCTTCTGCTACTGCATCTAACTCATTTTCTATACCAGCTGTGAACTCTACGTTTACAATGTCTTTGAAGTTTTCTACTAATAATTTATTTACAATTTTTCCAAGATCTGTTGGAACTAATTGTTTCTTTTCACGTTTTATATATCTTCTATCTACAATTGTTGAAATAATTGTTGCATATGTACTTGGGCGTCCAATACCGTTTTCTTCAAGTGCTTTTACAATACTTGCTTCTGTAAATCGAGCTGGTGGCTCTGTGAAGCTTTGCTTTGTGTCTATTCTATCTTTTTTCAATTCTTCATTTTCTACTAATTCTGGAATTGATTCTTCTCTATCTTCGTTTGAATTGTCGTCAGTATCTTCTACATACAATGTCATGAATCCTCTAAATCTTAAAGTTTGTCCATTTGCTTTAAAATTGTATGTTTTGTTTGATACTGTTGAATCAATATTCACTGCAACTGTATCATAGATTGCTTCTGACATTTGGCTGGCTAAAAATCTATTATAGATTAGTCTATATAGTTTGTATTGATCCGGTGTTAGATTTTCTTTTATTTCTTCTGGGTTTAAGTCAATATTGGTTGGTCTAATACCTTCATGTCCATCCTGTGCATCGCTTTTAGTTCTATAATATCTATTTTCATAATATTTATCACCGTATTTAGCTGTTATTACCGCTTTAGCTGCTGCTCTTGCTTCTTCTGAAATTCTCGTTGAATCTGTTCTCATGTAAGTGATTAAACCAATTGTTCCTCTACCTGTTACTTTTACACCTTCATATAGTCCTTGTGCAACTTGCATTGTTTTACGCAATTGGAATCCTAATTTTCTTGCTGATTCTTGTTGCATTGTTGAGGTTGTAAATGGTGGTGCAGGTGTCTTCTTTCTTGTACCTTTTTTAATGTTTGTTACTACATATTTTGATTTTTCAATATCTTTTAAAATTTCATCTACTTCTGCTTTTGAATGTAATTCAATCTTTTTGTTATTAATTGTCGTTAAATGTCCTTGAAACATTTTTCCTTTTTTATCAAAAATTGCATAGATATTCCAATATTCTTCTGGAATAAATTTCTCTATCGCTTCTTCTCTCTCGCATATCAATCTTACTGCTACTGATTGAACTCTTCCTGCTGATAAACCTCTTTTTACTTTTTTCCAAAGTAATGGGCTTATTTGGTATCCAACAATTCTATCTAATACACGTCTTGCTTGTTGAGCATCTGTTATATCTAAATCTATCTTTCTTGGATTTTTTATTGATTCTTTTATACATTTTTCTGTTATTTCATTGAATGTTACTCTGCATAAAGAATCAGTTGGTATTCCTAATATGTATGCTAAATGCCATGCAATTGCTTCTCCTTCACGATCAGGGTCAGTTGCTAAAAAGATTTGTTTTGCTTGTTTTGCTTCTTTTTTTAATTCATTTATTAGAGGAGCTTTTCCACGAATGTTTATATATTGTGGTTCAAAGTCATTTTCGATATCTACTCCTAATTTTGATTTTGGCAAGTCTCTTACATGTCCTACTGATGCCACTACTTTATAAGTTTTTCCTAAAAACTTTGATATTGTATGTGCTTTTGATGGTGACTCGACTATTACTAATTTATCTGCCATTTTGCTTCCTCTCTTATTTCATGATTGTTTCATAAATTTTGTCTTCTACATTTTCTATTGCTAATTTTCTTGAATTTTCTGACATTTGTTTTAATTTGTTTTTATCTTCTATTAATTCAATTATTGTTTTGTCTAATATATCAGTATTTAAATCTTTGTCAAGTATTACTTTTGCTGCATTTGCTTTTTCTATTGCTCTTGCATTATATTCTTGATGATTTTCTGCTGCAAATGGAAATGGTACTAATATTGCTGGCTTTCCTACATTTTCAATTTCTATTATTGTCATTGCTCCACTTCTTGATACTACTAAATCTGATATATTCATTATTTCTTCCATATTATATATGTATGGTAGTATTTTTGAATTTTTTATATTTTCTATATCTTTTCCTTTTTCAGATAAATATTCTTTTATTTCTTCAAAATTCTTTTTTCCTGGAGCCCAAATTATTTGATAATTATTTTCTTTTATTACTAAATCTTCTACAGCTGTATTGATACTTTTGGCTCCTTGACTTCCTCCGAATACTAAGATAATTGGTAATTTAGGGGTTAATCCTATTTCTTTGATTTTGTCATCTTTTTGTTCTGTTGTTAAATTTAAACATTTTGTATTGCTTGGTGTTCCTGTTACGACTGTATTTGCTTTTGGATTTAATTTATATTTTGCTTCTTTAAATCCTAACATTACATATTTTGCTTTTTTTGACATTAATTTGGTTGCTATTCCTGGTAATACATTACTTTCATGTATTATATATGGAATTTTTAATTTTTGTGCTGCACGACATACTGATAATGTAATATATCCACCTGTTCCAATTACTAAATCTGGTTTGAATTCTTTTAATATTGTTTTTGCTTCACTTATTGAATGAATTGTTTTTATCAATCTTTTTAAATTCTCTATTGTTGGCTTTCTATATACTCCATAAGCTCCAATATGTTTTATCCCATAACCGGCTTTAGGAACTAGATCATTTTCTAGTCCCCTATCTGTTCCTATAAATATTATTTCTGAATCAGGTTGTTCTGATTTTATTTTGTTTGCTATTGCTATTCCTGGATTTATATGTCCACCTGTTCCTGCAGCTGCAATGACTACTTTCATTGATTTGCTCCTTCTTGAACGTCTTTTGTTTTTTCTTCTATCTTTGCATTTCTTGATATACCTAATAATATTCCTACTGATACTAGTAATATTATTAATGATGTATTTCCATAACTTAAAAATGGTAATGATATACCTGTGTTAGGTATTGTATTTGTTACAACTCCGATATTTAAAAATGCTTGTAATATTATTAAACTTGTTATTCCTGTTGCCACTAATTTACTGAATCTATCTTTTACTCTTGCTACAATTAAATATCCTCTTATTGCAAATGCTATAAATAGTCCAATAACGACTATTGCTCCTACTAATCCTAGTTCTTCTGTAATTATAGCGAAAATAAAGTCGTTGTGTGCTTCTGGTATATATAGATATTTTTGTTTGCTTTTTCCTAATCCTACTCCAAATAGCCCTCCAGATGAAATCGCATATAAACTTTGAACTGTTTGGTATGATGTTCTTATTGGGTTATCGCCTTCCCATGTATGTAGCCAAGCTGCTAATCTATTTCCTCTAAATCCTTTTATTATTGCATTTCTGCCTATGATAAAGCCTCCTGATAATAATGCAACTAATAATCCAAGGCTTTTTCCTAAATCAGCCATTTTTATTGAGCTCATTGCTGTTATTATACTTACTATTAATGTTACTATTATTGCGGCACTTGCATGGTTTTGTACTTTTAATAAAATTGCAATTATTGGTATTATTGCTACAAATGGTTTTAAAAAATAATTTTTGAATTTTGTAAAATCTATATTTGTGTCACTATAATAACCAGAATATGCTATTATTAAAAATAATTTTGTTAGTTCTGATGGTTGAAATGTTATAGGTCCAAACTTTAACCATCTTGTTGCACCTTTTGCACCTGTTCCTAATCCTGGTACTATTACGATTAGCGCTGATGCTATTGCTAAGAGATAAAATAGTTTATATGATTTTTTTAGTTTAGTAATATCAAATATCGATATTATAAACATCATAATAATTCCTACAACTGCTCCTAAAACTTCTTTATTAAAAAAATAGTAACTATTGTTATAATTTATTAGAGCTGATGGTGCACTTGCTGATAATACCATTACTAATCCTATTAAAGTCAATATTATAGTAATTGTTACTAATATGTAATCAAGTGTTCCCTTATTTTTTATATCATTAAAATTTATTATCTTTTTATTAGTTTTTTCTTTTTTCTTTGTTTTTGCCAAAACTAATCCTTTCTTCTTTTGCTAAATTATTAATAATCCGATTCCACAAGCTACTAATGTTACTGCACAGAATACTATTACTACTGTTGTTTCTTTCCAGCCACATAATTCAAAATGATGGTGAATTGGTGACATTTTAAATAATCTTTTCTTTGTTTTTTTATAATATAACACTTGTAAGATTACTGATAGTGTTTCTGCTATTGGTATTATTGCTATTATTAATAATAATAACGGTATTTTTAGATATAATGTTATTCCAGCAATTGCTCCTCCTAATAATAGTGATCCCGTATCTCCCATGAATACATGTGCTGGATATATATTGAATAATAAGAATCCTAAACTTGTTCCCATTATTATTGAGCCAAATATTGTTGTTTCTTTTATATTCCACATTATTGAAATTATAGTTAATGTTGCTATTATCAATGTTGTTACACCTGTTGATAATCCATCTATTCCATCTGTTAAATTTACTGCATTTGTTGTTCCTAATATTACTAATACTGCAAATATTACATATAACCATACTGGCATTGTTACGAATTTATTTAAAAATGGTATGTATATATCTGTTCCATTCTTAAAGATCGTTATTAATAATGTTATATAAATTATTGATATTATTAATAATCCTGCCATTTTTGCTTTTGGACTTAGTCCATCTGTATTTTTTTTGACAACTTTTTTATAATCATCTATAAATCCTATGAGACCAAATCCCAATGTTACAAATATCATTGGGAGTAGTCTTGTTGCTATTTCTGATTGGTCTTTTGCATAGTCGAAGAACAAGAATGCACTTAATATCAATGTTGAAATTATCATTATAATTCCACCCATTGTTGGTGTTCCTGATTTTCCTAGATGTGATTGTGGACCATCTTCTCTTTCGGATTGTCCTGCTTTTAGTTTTCTTAATATTGGTATTACTACAAATGCTATTACTATGCTTGTAAAAAATGATAGTAGTAATATCTTTATATGGAAACTCATTTAATTATTTTCCTCCTTTGGAATCAGCTTTTACTGAATTCTCATTGTCTTTAGCTTCTTCCATACCGTCAATAATTTCTTTTATTATGATTCTTTCATCATAAGGATGTTTTTCATGATTTATTTCTTGATATGTTTCATGACCTTTTCCAGCTAATACGATTAGGTCATTCTTTTTAGCCATTTTAATTGCTTTTTTAATTGCTTCTGTTCTATCTACTATTACTTCATATTTTCCTTTTGTCTTTTTTATTCCTTCTTCAATTTGATCAACAATTTTTTGTGGATCTTCTGTTCTTGGATTGTCTGAAGTTATTATTGTATAGTCTGCAATTTTTCCTGATATTTCGCCCATTGCTGGTCTTTTTGTGCTATCTCTGTCACCACCACAACCGAATACTGAAATGACTCTGCCTCTTGTGTATTCTTTTACTGATTGTAAAATGCTTTCTAAACTTTTTGGTGAATGTGCATAATCAATCATTATTGTTAATCCTAGTTTATTGTCTACAAGTTCATTTCTTCCTGGTACTCTAATTGTTTCTAAAGCTTCTTTTACTTTTTCTATATCACAGCCTAATTTCAATGCTATTGATAATGCTGCTAATGTGTTGTAAACACTGAATCTTCCTGGTATTCCTGTTCTAATTCTTTCGTTTTTGTTGTTTACTCTTACTCTAAAATCTACATAAGAGTTTGTTATTGTTATGTCTTTTGCTAATATGTCACATGTGTTGTCAATTCCATAAGTTTGTATGTTTCCATTATTTATAATACTTGGAACTAATCTCGTTTTTAGATCATCTGCATTTACATATCCATATTTGCACATTTCAAATAATCTTAATTTTGAATTGAAATAATCTTCCATATCTGGATGTTCGTTTTTACTAATATGGTCTTCTGATAAATTTGTGAATACTCCAATATCAAAATCACTTCCATCAACTCTATGTAGTTTTAAACTTTGTGATGATACTTCCATTACTACTACATCACATTTTTCATTTGCCATTTGTGCAAATATACTTTGTAATTTTACACTATCTGGTGTTGTTCTATCACTATCTTCTAATTTTTTATCTCCTATATATATTGCTATTGTTCCAATTAAGCCTACTTTTAATCCTTGTTTTTCTAATAGTTGTTTTACCATAAATGAGGTTGTTGTTTTGCCTTTTGTTCCTGTAATTCCAACTAATTTAAATTTTCTTGATGGATCATCATAATAATTGCAAGCACATTTTGCTACTGCTATTCTTGTGTCTGGACATGATACTAATGTTATACTGTCAACTGCTCCAATTTCACTTAATTCCTTTGCTACATCTGTTACTGATTCATCATTTATTAATATTGCTGATGCTCCTTTTAATATTGCATCTCTTATATATTGATGACCATCTACTTCAAATCCTTTTATTGCTACAAATAAATCTCCTTGTGCAACTTTTCTAGAATCTGTTTCTATTTTGTTTATTTCTGTTTCAATATTTCCTTTTGCTTTTAATGATTCAATTCCACTTAATATTTCTTTTAATTTCATTATTATATCTCCGTTCTTTTTGAGATTAGTTTTTATTAAAATCTTAACAAAAACTCCTTATATATTATAAGCATAAAAACATTAATAAATCAATCAAAATAAGAATGATTTCTATTATTTTTTAGAAATCATTCTTTAATTTTTTACAAATAATTTAATTATTTTTGATATTATAGTCTCCTCTGTTTTGGGACTTTCTTGTAGTGATTTTACATAGTCTTTTTTGTCTAAATTTATATATACTTTTTGACTATTTGTTAATTTTTGCATTCCTAGTTTTTCTTTTGCTTCTTGTTCTATGTTTGAGATATTCATGTCTCTTTCAATACTTACTTTTAACTGATCATTTTGTTTTTCTATTTCAATTAAATTTGATTTTAATTTTTCTCTTGCTGCTAATTTTGCGTTTAGCATTGCATATCTTATACATAATATTAATAAAAATGCAAAAACTAACATTGAAACGATTATTGTTTTTGTTGTATTTACTAAAGCGGTGTTTTTATTTACTACTCTTTTCTTTGTTTTATTACTATTTTTTGTGACTTTAACAGACCTAGTCTTACTAGGTTGGATTTTTCTCGGGCTTGTCTCATATTCATAGTAATTAGCCATTTTAGTAGTTACACCTCTTTTCTTTCGAATATTCTTAATTTAGCACTCTTACTTCTTGAATTAATTTTTAATTCATTATCTGTTGCTATAATTGGTTTTTTGGTTAATGATTTTCCATAGCATATTGGATTACATATACATATTGGTATGTCTTTTGGGCAAGTACATTCGCCTTCTGCTTTTTTGAATGCGTCTTTGACTGCTCTATCTTCCAATGAATGGAATGTTATTACACATAACCTACCATTATCTTTTAAGCATTTTATTGATTCAAGTATTGTTTTTTCTAATGGTTCTATTTCATTGTTTACTTCAATTCTGATTGCTTGAAATGTTCGTTTTGCTGGATGTCCATCTTTACCTGCTGGTTTTGATTTTGCAATAATTTCAACTAATTGTTTTGTTGTTTTTATTGGTTCATTTTTTCTGTAATTTACTATATTTCTAGCAATTTGTCTTGAATATCTTTCTTCGCCATATTTATATATGATATCTGATAATTCTTTTTCTGAATAAGTATTTATGACATCATAAGCTGAAAATGGTTGTGTTTGGTCCATTCTCATATCTAATTCGTTATCTGAGTTATAACTAAAGCCTCTGTTTCGTTCGTCTAGTTGATATGATGATACTCCTAAATCTAATAAAATACCATCTACCTTTTCTATTTCTAATTCTGCTAATATTTCTTTGATATCATCGTGATTGCCGTGTACCAATTTCTTATTTGAATATTCTTTAAGTCTTTCTGATGCTGCTTTTAATGCATCATCATCTCTATCTATTCCTATTAATAGTCCTTTTTTGGATAATCTTTTTATTATTTCACTGCTATGTCCTGCTCCACCTAATGTTCCATCTACATAGATTCCATCTGGTTTTATATTTAGGCCATTTATGCATTCTTCTAGCATTACTGGAATATGTTCAAATTTCAATTCACTTCTCCAAATTTAGAATTTTTGGTTGGTATATTGCTATGCCAACCTCTTTTGTACATTTGCAATCTTTTGTTTCTTACTCTTTTTTCTTTTGTATTTTAAATTTTTTGTCTTAAGTGTATCTATATAAACTTTTGTAAAAAAGGTTATACCTCTTCAATTCCATTTTATACCACTTTAACTGATTGTAATATATAAAAAAATAAAATGCAATACTTTTTTTGCATTTTATTTTCTTTTAAATTACATATATTATTTTTGTTTTTTATTTTAATTATTTCTTCGATCTATGACATACGTACTTCCGCAGATAGTTTTAGCAAGGTGTTTTACTGATGCTCCTGCTTCGCCTATTTCTAGAGGATTTTTAAATTTCCCTTCTTTAACCTCTACGGCTCCAATGGATACAGTTGTCAAGGGGAACTCCTCAATTGTTCCTTTTCTATTTTCAACTTCTAAAAATCCGTTTAATAAGTCTTTTTCATCAAAATAATGTTTCACTTTGTTATCAAATTCTATAATAATGTTTTGGCAAACTTTTTCGAAATTTTCTCCTTCAACAATTCCTACAAAGTCGTCTCCCCCTACGTGTCCGACGAAATTGTTTTCTCCTCCTTTTATATTTAATATATTATCTGTTAAAATTTTGGCAGTGAATTTTATTATTTCGTCACCTTTTGAAAAGCCATAAGTATCATTATATGCTTTAAAGTTATCTAAATCTACATATAACATTGCGAATTTAATATTATTTTGTATTCTTCTCTTCATTTCCGCAGTGATTTGGACATTTCCGGGTAAACCTGTTAATGGACTTACTGTTCTATTTGAATTTAATAATCTCATTATGTTTCTAATACTTAGATATATTACTTCTTTGTTATATGGTTTTTTAAAATATAATTCTATATCGTTATTTAATATTTTTATTTCATGATTTACATCTGTATTTGATGAAATTACTATAATTGGGGTTATGGAATTGTTTTCATCACTTCTTATAACTTTTGCTAAATCTATTAGATCACAACTTAAGCAATCCTCATTTATTAATAAAATGTCTGGAATATGTTTTAAAATTACTTTAAATTCTGATTGATTGAATCTTTTTAATTTTATTCCATGATCTTTTTTAAATTCTGATGTTAAATCATTAAATATTGTTTCATCATTATCCAATATATATATATCTTTCATTTGTACTAAGCTCCTGTTTCAATTTCTTTAACTTTTTGTTGTCCTTGCACATTTATTACAGTTACTATTATTTTATGTTTTGTTTTGCCAATATCCATTGATGTATTTACTTCTTTAAGGTTTAATGGTGTGTCTCCTGTATTTGAAATAGATCCGTCAACATTTACTTCTATTTTTGATATTCCTATTTCATCTGTAGCCTTTATATTCAAAGTTCCATTTTTACTTGATAATTCTACTTCTGGTACTATTAGTCCTTTTATTGCTTTCTTTAATGTTTCTATATTTTCTTCACTATCTGATGCTTCTATTACTAAAATATTGTTTCCTGCTGGTATATCTAAAGAAAATGTGTATTCTTTCTTTCCTTTATCAAATAATACTTTTTCTTGTTTTCCTCTTGTAGTTATTTCCAAGTTTTGTGTTGATGAACCATTTGTTGATATTTCTCTATATTTATCCCATTCATAAGTTAAATATGATAATTGTGTATCATCTTTTGCTGTTATTTTGATTTTTCTTTTATCTGTTTCATCTTGTGTAATTGTAATTTCTGGATTTTGGCTATCATTTGATTTCTTTATATATTGTTTTTGATAATCTCTTTCATTTCCATAATAATCTGTTACTGTTATTTTTAATATATTATTTCCTTGTGGAATTGTTATTATTTGTTCAATATTTAGTTTATTATTTCCTTGAATTGCTGTTGATTCGCCTTCATTCCATTTGTATGATACTAGCCTTACTGGTTTTCCAGATGATATTTTTAATGTTACTTTGCTACCTTGTTTTGATTCTCTTATTTCAAGTTGTTGGTCAATTTGTTTTGGCTTTTCTGTTAGCTTTCCATATACTCCCATTGATATCATTGCAATTCCAAATATTAATATGATAATTGCAAACATCTTTACACTTTTATTTAATGCTAATTTGTTTGTGCCTCTTGGATCTATTCCATATCTTGGTGCTATTCTATTTAAATTTGAACCTTCTCTCAATATCTGATTCATATTTCTCCTTATTTAATTACAAATTTTTTGATTATAATTGTTCCTATTATTACAATTAAAATTGCTATTATTGTAATTATTATAATTGCTTTAGTATTTTTTTCTTTTTTGATTATTATAACATCTGCGCTATCTTGATCATTTTCTTTATCATTATTGTTATTTGGAGTTGAATTAATGTCAGGCGTATTACTATTATTTGTGGCTTGACCTATCTCTGCTGAATTTGACATTAATTTTGAATTTTCATTTTCTTCTGACCATGTTAATGTTATTGTCGTAGTTTTTGACTCTCCAGGATTTATTATTTCATTTTTTAATTCTTTATTTACTATTCTTCCATCAATTTTTTTCCATTTTGGATTGTCTGCTGGATTGAATTTTAATCCTGTTGGTACATAGTCTATGATTTCTGTTGCATATCCTGGTATTTCTCCTAAGTTTGAAATTGTTATTAAATATTGAATTTTATATACTGTGTTTTCTAATTCATTTTTATTTTTTTCTATTCTGAGTGTTTCTTTAGGATTTTGTAATTTTACAGGATTTGTTGTTTCTATTCCATCTTTTATTATTGATATGTTTTGAATATTTAGTTTTAATGCTAAATCAAAATATTTTTCATATAATTGTTCAATATCTTGATCATCTTCGCCTTCTGTCCATTTACTTGGTGTTGAGTCTTGATCATCTACTGGATTTCCACTTGAATCACTATCTTCTGCTATTTCTGCTTTATTTATTATTATTCTATTTTGTGGAACTTTTTCTTTTACTTTAAATTCTATTTCTACATCTTTATATTCAGGTGTTGTCATTGTCTTTGAATTAAAATATTTTATTAGATTATCATCTTTATTCTTTTCTTTATTTTTTGATAAGTAATCTGTTGCTAAATATTTTACTTTTGACATATCTTGTACTGGTTGATTTGCTTCATCTACATAAAACCATCCGTATTTTTTATTTATTTCACTTTCTGGTAAATATTCTAATGATTCTGATATTTCATTTCTGATTAATGTTGCATATCCATCTTGAGTTCCTTCATTATATATTCTTATTGTGAATTTTACTGTATCTTGATTTTCAACTCTTATTGGGTCTTTTACAGTTTTATATGTCATTGTTGTGATTTCTTGTCCATTTTGATTTAATTGGCCATAATTAGTTGAGTCTACTGTTGGTATCCTGTCTTTTATATCAGTATTATTTACTTTTGTTAAAAATTGTTTTAATGCAAAATCAAATTTTTGCAATATTACTTTTTCAAAATCATCGTCATCTTCTTGACCTTGATAATAGTAATCTCTATCATCTAGTGCTGTTTTATTAGCTTGATTGCCTCTATATTCTGATAATTTATCATCTGATGGTATACTTGCATTTTTTCTATCATCTCTATCTACTATGTTTGATTGATTAGAGCTTTTAGAAATCTCTGATATAGATGTTATTATCTTTAATGGTGGGACATTGTTTTTTACTTTTAATTGTAATTTTATGTCTTTATAATTTAGTGTTTGATTATCAAAACCTTTTATTATATTCTCTTTATCTTTTTCTGCTGATAAAAGAGTGGTTTTTAATGTTCTTTGTGTTGCGTCATTTGCATCTAATACCCATCCATTTGCTGCATTGAAGTCATTATTTACAAATTCTAATTCTGCTGGTAAGTGTTCTGTTATTTCGTCTGCATAACCATCTATATTTCCTTCATTATAAATCCTTATTACATATGTTACTATATTTCCTGGTGCAATTGTTACCGGATTTTTCTTATGCTTATATATTGCTGTTGTTGATGTTGCTTCAACTATTGGTTTTGTATCTACGACTGGTTCTCTATCATATTTGTTTTGATCTTTTAGTTCTCTATTGTTTACAGAGATGATAAATTTTCTTAATGCTAAATCAAAATATCTTCCTTTTAATAATGCAATTTCTACATCATCATCATCTTCATAGCCTTTACCTCTCTCTGACTCTCCCCAATTATATCCAATTTTGCTTTGATCACTTAAATTATTTGGTGTTGAATCTCTATCACTTATTGGATTGTTGTTATAATCTGCTATCTTTGTTATTTCTACAATATTTCTTAAGAAATTATCGTCTGAATTAGTTATTGCAGTTACTCTGCATTGTAATTGTATATCTATATAACTTAATGAATATTTTTTATCTTTTGGTTGTAAATTAAATTTTTGTATTAATTGATTTGCACCATATTCTGTTTTTATTGTTTTATTATCAGATGTTAAAGCTTGCCATCCGAATCTTCTATTAATTTCGCTTTGATCTGGTGATACAAATTCTAATCCTGCTGGTATATAATCTGTAATTTCTTTTGCATATCCATTTATTTGACCTTCATTATAAATTCTAATAGTATATGTTATAATATCGCCGCTACTTACATTTATTGGTTGTTTCGAATGTGTTTTTAATGCTGTTGTTCCATTACTTAATTCTGCATTTTTTGTTGCTAATTTTCTCAAATTTTCTTGTGTTATTTGTGGCTCTCTGCTTTCAAATTTTTTACTTATTCCTCTTGAATCAATTACTGATGATATATATTCTCTTACGGCTAAGTCAAATTCTGGCGTTCCATTTTTTATATTTATTGTTTTTTCATTATAATATTGATTTAATTCATTTTTTACTACTACTACTGGTTGATTATTATTTATTGTGTTTGGTGATGATGTCCAATATCTCAATACTGCTCTATTTGATGTTCCTGATGCTACAATTCTTAAACTGTTTATTGATGTTGTTCTTGGTAATACTATATAAAAATCATTTCCTATTATATTGTTTACTTTTTCTGAAAAACTACTTCCACTTACTTCATTTCCATTCGCATTTACTATTCTCAAATTTGAGATTAATGAGTTTCCATTATATGCATTCAATCTTAATTGTGCATTTCCGTTAATGTCTACTCTATATGGACCTACTAAATAATTTTCTCCATCTAAATTAGATACTGCGTCATCTGTATTGAAATTTATTGTTCCTTGATTGATATTTTGATATGTATAACCATTGTTTGCTGCATTATTAGCGCCATTTATTAAGTAACTGAATATCCTATCTATTGGAGTATTGTTTGTATTATAATAATATTTTTCTTTGACAGATGTATTTCTATTATTTTTTCTTACATACAAATCTATTCCATTTGGTATTGATTCTGGATTATTAGTATATGCCCAGATTGCTATTTGTTGAATTGATTCTAGAACGTCTCTTAATTCATCTTGTGTCATTTGTTCCTTATTTCCGATGAATTCTGCTCTTGACACACCTGATTGTTCAAATAATCCATTTAATGATGTTTCATTATTTATATCTGCTACATTATTTAATATCCATATCAATTTATTATAGTTTTGGTCATTTATGCTTAAGTTCCTTAATGCCATATAGTCTATAGTGTTTGGCTTTATCATATCATAAATTTGTGTGTATGGTACAATTCTAGTATTTATTCTACTTCCAAATCCTATTCCATTTCTTAAACAGTATATTGGCATATTATAGTCATAAGAACCTATTCCACTTGTAGATTCGTTTTTTATTATTTTAAAAACTGGCTTATATGTTCCATCACTTGTTCTATATGTGTATGCCCCTGTTCTTTTTGAGTTTCCTAATTCATATAGCCCTAGGTATAGTGGGCTTGAGCTTGAATCTACCGCTTGCGTAATATTTTTAATTAAAACTATTATGCTTATTAATATTATTGCGATAATTATCTTTTTTATTTTTTTCATATAAATTACCTTTCAGTATTAAAAATAATTCAATTCTATATTTATTCTTATTTATATTATCATATTGGCTTATTTTTTTCAAAGATTTTTCCTTACATGTTTTGGAAAAATCTATTGCATAAAAAAAGGACAAGATTTGCATCTTATCCTTTTAATCTGGAGGCGCCACTCAGAATCGAACTGAGGATATGAGTTTTGCAGACTCTTGCCTTACCACTTGGCCATGGCGCCATATTTGATTTTAAATAAAAAAATGGAGCGGGAAACGGGGCTCAAACCCGCGACCTTCGCCTTGGCAAGGCGACGCTCTATCAACTGAGCTATTCCCGCATGTGTAATTGAGTTAGTATTTAGCTGTTTCCTAACGTCAATTACTATATTAACAAATTTTATTTTAGTTGTCAATAATTTTCTTTTACTTTTTAAGATTTATGTTGAAACTATATACCTTTGAAGCTTTTTGTGAGCTATTTCTTTCACTACCATTATAATTATTTACTATTCTTACTACATTAAATGACATTTTACTTGCATTTATTGGTTTATCAAAATATTTATAAAATACTACGGCTCTTGTTGTTGTTTCTCCTGGATATAAAACGATTCCTTGGGAGTCTGTATTTATTGAATGTCTTTCTTCTCCTCCAACATTTAATGTGATTTCTGCTCCTGCTGTACTATCTGCAATTATAATATATTTATCTGTTTTATTAGTTATTTTTATATTATATTGTTCTGTTTTATAACTTACTTCTTTTGAAGCTATTTCTACTGCTATATTTTCATCTTGATTTTTAAAGTCTACTTTTTCTTTGTCTATATATCCATAGTCGGCTATTCTATAATCTTTTCCTACTTTTGATACAGTTAATAATTCATTATATGTTTTATAATTTCCACTTGTTCCTGTTTTTTCAATGTTGTCTGATACAGTTACTTTATATATATATCTTTTTCTATAATTTGAATATGCTTGAAATGTCGCTACTTTGTCCTTATTATATATTGTTGCTGTTCTTTGTTTGAAATTCTCAATATTGTTATCATAATTAAATGATTTACATTCTTCTGTTAGTAGATTGTAGGCTTTTGCATAATCTCCTGATATTAATGAATCTGTGTATGCTCTTAATGTTTCATTTATTGATTTTTCTTGTGATTTTGGTACAGTATTGTCTGTCATTATTGCAACATTTGGTGTGTATGATGAACTTAAAGTTAGCTTTTTAGGAAGCTTTTTTAAATATCCATTTATTAAAAATCCTATAAGCCATATTGTTAATGCTATTCCTATGTATTTCCCATATTTTCTGAAAAAACTTGTTATCCATAATTGAATTTTATAATTTAATTTCATCATTTCTCCTTAATTTAATTGGAATGATATTTCGTAATTATTGTTTGTTATTTCTTTTACTACTATTCTTTGTGTTAATGTTTTGAAATTAGTATTAAATGAATCTGTTATATTTACTGTTAATATGTACATGTCACCATTTCTATTTATTGTATCATATTCAATACTACTTGTACTTGGATATGTTTTTTTACAGTATTCTATAAATTTATTGATATCTGTAAAATTTGCTTGTTTAAATTCTGGATTTAGTTTTGAATATGCTTTTTCATATTGTTTTGTGTCTATTAATCTCATGTATTGTCCAAAATATATTTGCATTCTTCGACGTTCATCTGATTTTATTGTTTTCTTTGAAATGTTTTTGTCGATTTCAGTTTCTTTTGTTTGAAATGTTGTTTGTGGTGTTAATGTTGCCAAATCTGATGTGTCTATTTCTTTAGAGCGCTTTGATTTTTTTATTATATTATTTACTATTATTATTAATATTATTGCTATTAATGCTATTAGTGGTATTAATATTTTTTTCTTCATTTTTCTTCCTATTATTCTGCTGATATTATGACATTTGGTTGTATAGCTTCTGTCATTGAAAGTTTTAGGGTGAATTTCATTGTTTTATTAGATGATGTTGATATGAATAATGTTAATTCTTGATAGTCTTTAGAATTTTGATTTTCATTTTGTTTTGATATAGTTATATCTGTTACTGTTACATTATTTGACCAATTTATGCTATAAATTTTCTTTAATATTTTTTGAAAATCTTCTTCACTATTTATTCCCATATTTAGCATTGATTCTTTATTATTATCATAATATTCTAATCTTTTATTATTTGATTTTCGGTCTAACGTTTCTTCAATTTTTTTGATTGATTGCGTAAAATTTGTTATCTTTTCTGCTAATCCTTTAGGTAATGCTGCTCCTACATAAATTCTTTTTAATGTTTCTACTATTACATCATAGTCATTTATTGATATTGATGCATTATCCTTTATTGGTATTTGTATCAAAAAATATAATCTTCTGTTTTTAGTTAGAATTATTTCATAAGGAACTTCAATATAATCAGATTGCTTTAATATTTTATTGTAACTTAGAATCGAGCTGGAAATTTCACTTGTTTCTTTCATTTCTGATTGTTTTATCTGATTCCAGATTTTTATATAAATTTCATCAGAATATATATTTATATCGCTTTGTTTTTCTTTTTTATATATTTCTTTTATTTCATCAGTTTTTTTACCTTTTAATTTTGTTAGCATATCTTTGATTGTTGAATTTGTAAAATTGTATAATGTTCTTTGCAATTCATCTTTACTTACTGCTACTTGATTTACTTTATAAAATTCTTCGATTCCATCTATATATTTGCTTTTGATTTTTGTATCATCTAAAGTTGTGCTAGTTTTTTCTTTTATATATTGTTCAATTTTTAAATTTGTTTCTCTTAAACTCTTTCTTAATATATGTATTCTTAAAATATTTATATTAATAGAGAGTAATATAAACACAAATATTATAAAAATAATTTTTTTTGTATTTTGGTTCATACTACTCCCTCCATTATAGTTTAATTTTTATTTCATTTTTGTTATTTGAAAGTTTTAATAGTACATTAAAGCTTTGTAATGATTGAAATGTTAATTTTAATTGAAACTGTGTATATTCATCTGTTTTTTGCATTGTATTTGGTACTATTTCAATATATAGAATTTCACAATTATTTTTATTTGATACAGATTTTAATGATTTCATATAGCTAAATACTGATTGTACATCTTGAAATCCATTTTTTTTATATCTTTCATATATTTGTTTTACTTCTTCTGGATTATATTCATTATATTTAAACATTTTATAATTATTTGAAGATAACCTATTCATTGCTTTTTGTATATCTTTTGATTTTACTTTGCCTTTATATTCTATAAAGATTTCCTTTAAATAAAGCTGTTGTAGACTTGCTTCTTCTTTTATATCATTTCTATATGCTATTTGTTGTATTACTATTAATAGAAGTAATGCAATAATTGTTATTATATATATTTTTTTCATAAAACCTCTTATTTATTGAAAAATTTATCAACGCCTGCTGCAAGGCCTTCTGCCATTTTGTCATTTGTAGCATCATCGTGATCAGTCTTTTTATCTCCTAATTCTATATCAACTGAAGGTATTGTAGAATATGATGTTTGAGTTAAATCTGAAGGCAAACCTCTTTGCGATTTAATTGTTATTCCTTTATCCTGAAGTCCATCTAACAATCTTTCTCCTAAAGTATCATGTTGTTGCCACATTCTTGATACTGGGTCCATATTTTTATATTTCTTTCCTTCAAAATCATTATCTGATACTTTCATATAAAAAGCTCCTGCTTTTGATGCAGTAGAATTATAATGTATTGCAATATGTGCATCTGAATTATTATTTGCAATAACAGTTCTTGCTATATTATCTAATTGCACATCAGATGTTTCGCGAATCATTACCACATCATATCCTTTAGCAAGTAGCTTGTCTCTTAATTTTAAAGCTACTTTTAGAGTTACTTCGGCTTCAGAAGTTCCATCTTCAAAATCCATTCCTGTCGTTACTGCTGGTGCATAAGTCGCTCCTCTTGCTGTAGATCCTCCTTCTACTTTTTTAGATCCATCAGGATGTACTTGTGTTTTTTTATTTTTATCTTCACCACCACTTGTTCCATGTCCTGCGTTTACTGTTATTACTTTTCCTTTTTTATTAGCAGCTGTGCTTTTATAAAATTTAGCTTTTCCTGAATTAATTTTTGAAAAATTAGCATATTGCCAGTTTGAATCTAATCCAATTTCTGTTCCATTTGCTAATGCAGCAGTATTCGCTCCTGAACCAGAATCTCCTGCTACTGTTCCTCCTTGTACTGTTCTTGCTACAAATGCTCTTGAATCATGTGTTGTTGGTTGTTTTGGAAGGCTTGCTTTTATTCGGTCTATTTCAGCTTGATTAGTGAATTTATTAAAATATTTTCTAGCCCAATATCTTCTCTTATGGTTCCAAGCTTGTGGTAATATCAACTGTCCATTATATGTCATTGTTCCTCTATTAATTGTCTCTCTATCATGGCGTGCACTAGCTGATTCTGGTCTTTCATATCCTCTACAAAAAGCTGTTGCTGCGGTCTCAGGTGATGGTGAATTCATAAACATATCATAAAAATGTGTATTAGAATCTGCATATCCTTTAAATTCATTATATAAACTTTCTTCTAAACCATCTTCTCTTACTAACTTTCCGCCTTCTTCTCCAACAATTTTACCATATATTGCTTCTTGGTCTGCAAAATTTTTAATATGTGCTATAGTTTTTAGATATTTAGAAAATGCACCACCTCTATATCCTAATGGATCCATATTGTTTGACGCTCTAAATTTGTTTTCTGTTGGATAAAAATTTTTCTTATATATACTTAGCATAAAATCTAATTGGTCTTCTATTAAACTTGTTGTTTCAAAAACCTTTCCTATATCTTTTAAAAACTTTTGTAATGCTTCTTTCTCTCCATCTGTATGTTGAAACATACCCATTGCTCCATCATCATATCCCCATATTAGATTACCTAAGCTACATTCTTGCATATTATTACCGATAATTCCTGCTGCTTGATTTGGAGTAAATCCTCTTTCTGTCAAATACATATAAATTAAAAATGCTTTTTGTTCTTCATTTAATGACTTTTCTTCTGCATTTGACATATTAAATTCTGTGTAGTTGCCTGCTCCGAAATCTATGCCTTCACTATTTCCTCCTGTTGCTAAACTTGTATCTGATGTCATTGTTGAAGCACTTCCTGTGTATACATATCCTGCTCTTAATAATGATTGTTTTTCGATTTCCATTTGTTTCTTCAAGTTTTCTTCATCTGTTTTAGTATAGTCTGACTTCATGTATTCTTCAATGCTATCATGTGGTGAGCCTTCTTCATTTATTAATGATATCTCTATTTTTCCATTATCTTCGTTTCCGAAATCTGTCATTCCATTTTCAACTTCTACAATTGTTTCTCCACGTTTAAATTCTGTTTTTCCTGGATCTTTAATTCCTTTAATTTTCATTGTATATCCAGTTAATATATTTTTGTCTATTTTAGTGAAGCTTCCTGTATAAGATTTGTCTTTAACATCTTTTAATCCATTAAATTTATAATTTAATATATCATAAGTGTCTTGCGACATTTCTGTAAATGATAATGTTAAAATCCCACCATCTTCTGATGTATAACTTGCTGTTGCATCTCCTGGAGCTACTATTTTCATATTTTTTTGCTTTAGGTTTTTGACTACTAGATTATATTTTGAATTATCATCTCTTTCTGCTTTAGAATTTGTTTTTGTATTTTCTGTTTGCCAATTTTCATGTCCTGTTTTTTCTCCATTATCTGCAATCCATAATAATACATTTTTGGTTTTTGTTGTTAATTCTTCTTCTGTAAAATATTCTAATGAATACAATAATTCTTTTATATTTTTGTATGCTTCATCACCGGCTTGTGTCTTCATAGAATCTAACATAGCTAATGCTTGTAATGCTGCTTTTTTATTATTTTTTGTAAAGCTTACCTTTTTCTTTGCCATTGGGCTTGAATAATATTCGTTTTCCAAATCCCCTTCTTTTCTTGCTTTTGTGGCTTCTTCTTTTTCTTCTAAATCTGATTGCTGAATCTGATATTCTTCTCCACTATAATAATATGTATCACTACCATCATCAATTGCTTTTGCTGCTGCAATCTTTTTTGCAGTGTCACTTGTTCCATCATATTGATAATATGATTTACTAAATACTTGCTTTATATATTTGCTTGGTCCTAATAGTTCTGGCTCAGATGCTTGATAAAATATTCCTCTATCTTCATCTGTAGATTTCATTTTTGTATCAAGGTATATTTCAAATTCTGACTGAAGTGGTGTCTTTTCATCAGCTTCTCCAGATTTTTTTTCTGTTGATTCTCCTTCTGTTTGTTTTTGATACATCTTTTTTAAATATTCCAATGTGTGTTCATGTGCTTCTTTATTTTTTTCTAACTTAGTTTCATCTTCAGTTTTTGCTCCTGTATTACCTGGATTATCAAGATCATCTGTATATATATTATTTTTTTTATTATTATATGCATCGATAGCTTCTTTCACTTTTCCATTTTCATATTTGTCAATATCTTCTTGTGTTATACCTCTATCAATTATATCTTGTATATCGTCAAATATTATATCATCATATTGACTTTCTCCTGAGTTTTCTTTTTCTTTAACTGCATCAGATGAATATTTTATTCTTTTTTCTACAATTCTTGCTCTACGATATGCACCATGTGATACTTTACCTTTAGTTCCCATAAAATCAATTGTTCCATAAAACCAATGATTTGTTACATCTTTTATTATTGGATATAACATATCTTGTGGTGTCATTCCTTTTGCAATTAACTGTGCTAATTCAAAGTACTGACTACCTGAAAATTGTACTCCATTAATAATAATTGGTCCATGTTCTTTTTTCATTTTTGCAAGGGTATTATCTGTATCTTCAAATTCAAAAGTAGCTTCTCCTGTTAAAACATTATCTGCTGCTTTTTTATAATCTAATTTTCCACCAAAGTTAAATATTCCTTTTGCGTCTTCTCCTGACTTCCAAATTTCATAGAAAAATTCAAATTCTAAATTTGGATTTTCTTTAGATACATTTTCTACATGAGTAACTAGATTTTTATATACTCCTTTATCTTCTGGTTCAATTGCAGTTTCTAAAAAATTATCAATAAATTGTTTTGCATTTGTTATTGGTTCATCTGTCTCACTATATTTGTCAGTATCATGTGAAAATTTAACACTTTTTCCATCTTTTGAATTAATTTCTATATCATACATCATTTTACTTTTTAAAAGTTCAATGTTTACCTTAGTATTAAAATCTGATCCTGTAGCAATTTGTTGTGCCAAGTCAGGCATCATTGTTGATGTATGTAATGCAATGAATAATTCAAGTGGCCTTCCATACATTGCTGTCCACGACTCTAAGTCAAATGAGTAAGAGCTTCCTCTTCTTATTACTACCCTACTATTATTTTTTACATGTACTAATCCAATTGCACTATTTAATGCTTCATTTATATCAGAAAGTATTGGTATAGCTATTACGAACGTCTTTGTATTTATATAAAGCTTTCTTTTTTCTGTATTCACAACAGCATAATCTTCTGCATAATCTGCTGTATCTTTAGAATTAATAAATGGTATTTTATGATTCAATATATTTATTAATCCTGAAGATGATTGGTCGATACTCTTAAAATCATCGTGATTTACTAATGCTTTTAAATTATCCCAAATATTAACTACTCTACCTAACAAAAACGTATCTGCCGAAACATAAGTTTGTGCATCTGCTGTGATATATGCTGATAAATAATCGTTATTCTTATTTTTATTTATTGGTACTATTTTATTTATCTCTTTCGTACTACTTGCATTATTATCTTCTATATCTTTTTTTGTTTTCTTTTTATATGTTACATCTGCAAAGCCATAAGTTTGAATGTCATATCCTAGATTTTGAATATATTGGGCAACACCTTTTATTTCATCTTGTGTTACTATTTTACTGTTCCCCGTTGTTGCGCCCTTTAGTCCTTCTAATATTTGAAATCCAAATTTTTTAAGTTTCCCTAAAATTAATCCTGGCATTACTGTAAAGAAGCCTATTATACCTATAATAAATATAATAACTATTATTGCTATAATTATTATTGGTATAACAGGGGCTGCTGCTGCAACTCCTGCTGCTGTACTTGCTCCTCCGGCAGCTGTTCCTGCTCCTGCTCCAGCTGCTCCTGCAGCGCCAGCGCTTCCTGCACCTCCAGCAACTCCTGCTGTGCCAGCTCCTCCTGCAGCTCCTGTTCCTCCGGCAGCTGTTCCTACTCCACTGGCTCCACCTGCTCCTCCAGTTCCTGCACCTGCACTTGTGGCTCCTCCGGTTGTGGTAGCTCCACTTGTTTCAGCTCCTGCTGTTTTTGCTCCAGCTTCATTACTTAAATTAGAGGATGTTGTTGATTTGTCACCTAATCCTTCTGTTGAATTTGAAGAGATATCTTCTGATTTTGAATTTTTATCATTTGAAGTTGTTTCATTAGATTTATCAGAATCTTCTGATGAAGATGAGCTTTCTTTTTCTCTATTTTTCATTTGCTCTATAATATCTTTAAAGTTATCGATATTATCTTTCATATCTAAAATATCATCTTTTCTGTCACTTACAAAATCTTTTGCAGAGTCTAATTTTCTTTTTTCTTCTTCATCATAAAGTCCACCTAGTGGCTCTTCTTCCTCTGGAATATTATTTTCTGATTTATTATTTGTAGAATCACTCATCTTCTAACACCTCCTTTTAATTAGATTTACGTCTTCCTATCCATCTTCCTGCTCTATAAAGTGCATTATGTTGATCTAAGTCTCCTCTATTTATATTGTCTAATAATGTGTCTGTTTGATCATCTAAATGCTTATCATCTATTTTTCCATGTTTATCCATTATGTTTTGATGTTTTGATAAACTATCAACGAATTCTTGTTCTTGGTCATTTGCTGCGCTTATCTTTCCTTTTGCTAAATCTTTAAAATATTTATCATCTTTATCTGGTGATACTTTTCTTGCTAATTTATATGCGTCAATCATATCTCCTCGTGTTGCTCTTTCAACAGCTTTGTCCATATTATTCTTAATTGAATCTTTTGCACTAAATCCTTCTGCAATCATTGCCTTTCCATCACCACTTGCAACTGCCAAGGCCATTTTAGCCATTGCTCCTGCTATTCCCATAGAAAGTCCAACATAACCATTTGCAGCTCTTCTTATTGTTCTTCTTCTTCTCATGTTACGCATTGCTTTATTGTTAATATTAGCTAATTCATTATTTTCTGATGCTGTTCTATTTGGTTTATTATTTAGCTCTTCTCTTCTTGCATCATCCACATTATAGTGATCATACCAATTAGCTTGTCCAGTAGTTGTTGTATTTGCTCCTTGGCTTGATTGATTATTTGCACTTGATGTTGATTGTGTATTTGTAGATTGTCCTTGTTGTGAGTTTGGTGATGATGTTTGTTGTGAATTTGATGATGTATTTTGTGATGAACTTGGTCTTGGAGTTGGTGATGGCGTCTGTTGTGGATTTGATGATGGTCTTGATTGTGAAGTTTGTTGTGGGTTCGTTGCTGAACTTTGAGATTGACTTGGTCTTGTAGTTGGTCTTTGTGTATTTGTATTTGGTGTTCTCTTTTGACCACCACTTCTTTCTGCTCCTCCCATGAATCTATTAGCCTTTGAATCACCTGTATATTGAATTCCTGATTTGCCTGCTCCACTAAATTTCCCAGCAACAGCTGCAACAAGGCTCATTTCTCCAATAACATTTTTCATTGTACTTGGTTGAATTCCAAAGATTCCTCTTACAATATTTTCAGATTGTAATATAAATGAAAGGAAATACAATCCTATAAATATATCTCCAAAATTATCATTTCTTTCTAATAGTTGTGTTCCAATGCTTCCTAATGCTAAATATGTTATACAATGGAATGGTTGAATTAATATTGTATATGAAAATTCCTTTAACCATGCATTTAATGCTTGTGATTTTCCGTCTCCTATTTTATCTATTGAATATGTTATAGTTACTAATGGTGCTATTGTTATTAAAAATGCTATTGTCATCATTCTTTTTAGATATGATATGAAAAACATTATTGTTACAAAACATAATACCATATATGCAAATGTATTTGCTAATGATGTTGTTATCTTTACTGCGTTAAATGCATTTGAAAACAATGTTTCCATGATGTTATTGTTTTTTCCAGTTATTACTTCTTCTCCTGCTTTATATAAAGATTTTACTAATGCATCATTTATTGCAATTATTCCTATCATTATATAATGTAATACAAATATTAATGCTAAGCTTTGTACCCAATATATTAATATTTCTTTATATTGTGCCTTTTTTTCTGAGGTTGTTGCTAATAACATTCTTATTGCAATATACATTGCTACTATAACTAATATTGTTATGGCAATATTTCTTATTGCTACATACCATGTTGCAATATTTTGTTGTATAAGAGCTTTTGTGTTACCTTTACTATCTCCGTTTGAATCGAAGAAATCAATACTTATTATTTCTACTGGATGATCTACAGCTTGATTAAATATGATTGATTCGATTGAAAATTCTCCACCTGCTGCTAAATTAATTACTTGTCCAACAGTATATAAAATGATTAAAAATATTGTCTTAGGTAATAAAAATAATATTCCAACAACTCCATCTAATGCTGTAGTAAGTAATTTTAGTGGTCCTGGTGTTCCTAGCCCATCATTTTCATCTTCTGCTGCGTCTTCATCTGTCTCATCTGTACTATCTCCATTTTTATTTTCACTTTTGGTAATATCTACACCATACTTATTTAATTCTGCTTGAGTTTTAGAATATAATTCAGGTGGTATATCTGCTGTAGTATTCCCATTTAAGCTCAATTTTTCATTCCATTCATCTTTTATTCCTTGCAATGTTGAGTAATCTTTGTTTTCTTTCTTTAATTTATCTATTTGCTCCTGCATTTGATCTGTTATTCTAGTTACTTCTGATTGACTAAATTGTTTTATGTCGCTTTGTTTTTGCGTATTCGCACTTTCTGTATTTGATTTAGAATTACTTGATTTTTCTGTATTTTTCGTGCTATCTTTGTTCAAATTATTACTATTAGAATTATTTGTATCGTATTTTGATAGGAACTCATCAGTTGCTTTTTTATCACTATTCTTGACTTGTGCTTCTCCAGCACCGCCTTGACTTACTGTAAGTAAAGCATCCCACCATACATCATATATTTTTTGTGCCTCTTCCTTTTGACCTTTATCTAAATCTTTTCTTTCTTTTATTTTTCTAAATTTTTCTTCCATGTCTCTAATATACTTTTGGTCATACATTTGAATATCATCATTTTGTTGACCAGTACCAAATACCACATTATTTTTTATCAATCCAGAACTCATCATAAATATAGTTATTAATACTATTAGGATTTTAATTATTTTTTTCATATATTCCCCTCATAATTATAGATTATCAATAAATTTATTTACATTTATTTTCTTTTTATTTTTATCATTTGAATCTTTTAATACATTTATAGTGTTTCCTATTTTTTCTATATTTTCGTCATCTGCTACGACAGATGTTAATATTTTACTTAATTCTTCTGATATATATCTAGAACCTTCTCTTTTTGCTCTTGCTTCACTAATATCGTTTATATTAATTGCTGTTTTCTTTATATCAGATTTTACATTTACTTCTGTATTTTCTTCTTTATTGTCATCATTTTCTTCATCTGAAATAAATCTATTTCTTCTATCAGATTTACCATATCTATCATTATCTTCATTTCTATCATTATTTACACCTTTTGGGATTGATTCAGTATTATCTTCATGTATAATATTTGCGTTATTATTGGTGCTAGTGTTAGTATCTTCAATATTAATAGTTTGTAAAGGAATATTAGTATTTTCATTAGAAGTATTGTTTGTGCTTGTTTCCTTATCATCTTTCTTATTTTCATCTTCTGCATCAACGAAACGATTTTGATGTTTTTTACTTATTCTTTCTAATGCGGCTTGTCTTTCTGCATAATCTAATTTTGACTTTTCTATTACCCTTTCAAGAATTAATTCTATTTTAGCGTTTGTTAAATCTTCATTCTTTTCAATGTTCAATTCTGCCATTTGAATTTTTACAATTTTGTCTAAAGAATTTGGATTTATATCTAAGTAGTGAATTCTTCTTAATTTATCTTTAATATCTTCTGCACTAATCTTTTTACTTTCTGATTGTATTTTATATTCTGTTTTCTTTCTTTCTGCTAATAGTTTTCTGTATTCTGATCTTACCCTTACTTTGTCCTTGATTATCTCACTATGATTTGTAATTTGGCTCTTATAATTCTTTTCCTTTTTGTCTGCCTTTTCTTTTTTCTTTTCATAGTCTTTTTTAGCTTTTTTCCAATCTGTTGCTTTTAACAAAGCTAATGTTCTAAATGAAATATCTTGTCCATCTGTTAAGTCTTTTATTAATGCAAATGGTACACCAATTACCCTTGCTAATTTCATTGCATTCATTTTTGCATTTATGCCAATTTTTGCTTTGAATTTTCCAGTTTTATTACTTATATAACTTTTTGCTAGTTCTTTTGAATATTTACTAGATTCATTTTCTCTTCTTGCATCTTTTCTTATTTCTAACAATTTTTCTGTTTCTTCGCCTGTTTCATCTCCAAATATGTACTTACTTACGAATTTATTTCCTAAAACTACTTTATCAAGTTTATCACGTATCAATTCTGTGTTTGGATCATTTAAATCTTTATTTATTGCTAATTTATTTGATATTAATTTACTTCCTGCTATTCCTGTAGCTAATGTTGCTTTACCTACTGCTTTTCCTAGAGCAATTGCTGGCCTTGTTGTCATCCATGTGTATGCTGCTACTGTTTCTAATCCAAGTTTTACTGTTGCAATTCCATTTAATCCATGTTCTAATGGTTCAGATCCCATTGCTCCGGCCTTTGAATTAAATTTAAATAATTTAAATATAATTTTGGTTATTTTTAACATTGACTTTAATACGAACCAGAATACAAGAAATCCAACTAAATTATTCATTGCTCCATCAAATAAATTTCTTACAAATAATGCAAAAAATAATGCATGTACGCTTTGTTCTAAAACATTCATAATTAAGTCATAGAACCATTTTGAATATGCTTTACTTACTGATTTACCTGTTGATTCATACGCTGTTTTTAATATAATAAACGGTCCTGAAACAATTAATATTACAACCATTACAAATCTTTTTAAATATAAGAAAAAATATTGTACTGTTAAATATGTTACCAATACATATAGTATAGTTGCTGGAAATGATACTGATAATCTGATGTCTAACGCTCTTTCTAGTAAAATTACATTCAAATTTTGTAATCTTGGGTCATCTATATGTGCAACATCTTTAATCATACTAATAATATCTGTATTAAATGCTATTACAGCGTATATTATGATATGCATTACTGTTAATGTTGATAGTGCTTTTACCCATGCTATCATCATTTCTTTATATCTTGCTTTATCTTCTGCTGATGAAGTATACATGTTAAATAGCATTCTAATTGCTACATACATTAATATAACGACCATTACCATTATTGCAATATTTCTTATTATGTAGTACCACATTTTTACGCCATCTCTTAATTGGATTATGAATGCTTTGGGATTTTTTTCTTTAATTTCTTGTACTGCTTCTGAATCTTCAAAAAAGTTTACATCTACTAATGGTTCTTCATTAAATAATATTGAATCGATTGTTATTAATTTTTTAGCATCTTTTATTATTTTTTCTTTTTCATTGTTATCTATTATTTCTTTAACTGATTTTTTATCTTCTGATTCATTTTTGTTTTCATTTGTATTAGTTTCACTAGAATTTTCAGATTCTTCTGAATCATCTCCTGTTCCTAATTTCAGTTCTGATCCTAATTGTGATTCTACTTTTGATTGATCATCATCTACATTTAATAATGCGAATGATGGTTTAGTTGAAATTATGAATAAAGCTAAAATAGCTATTATTATTTTTATTAAGTTATTTTTATACTTTTTCATAATTCCTCCTTTACTATTTTTTCATTAATGACACTATTGATAAGAATATATTATATGCAATATTCACAAATCCTATTATTATTATTTTTATTACTAAGAATATTAGTCCTAATAAATAATCTATAAAATCACCTATTTTTGCGAAGAAGTTTCTGATTGGCGTTAATTCTCCTTCATAAGTTACATCTCCTGGTAGTCCACTAAATCTAAAATTTTTTTCGTCAATGTTTTGTTTATCGTCAATTTCTTCGCCTTCGGCAGTGTAACCACCAGATGTTCCATTACCATAAGCTCCTGAACTTGATGGTGCTATTTTTCCTGAAGTATAATATGGTCCTAGAAATATTACTGTATGTCCATAGTTTCCTCCATTAATTCGTTTTAGCGCTAATAAAATATCCCCTATTTCTAACTTTCCACTTTGTCCCCAATCCTTTATTGTTTTTAATTCGCCATTATATTGAAGTTCAAAACCATATTTAGGTAAATCTCCTTCCATTTGATCAGTATAAAAATCTATTGGGCCTTTTGGATTATTTGCTTTATTATATGCTCCTTCAATTGACGTTGCTACGAATTTTGAACAGTCTGTTTTACATATTTGTGTTATTGCTGATGGTGTATAATTAACTTTTCTAAAATTTTCTTGTAATCCTGGATCGCCCAATTTATATTGGACATTATCATTATTTGCTAAATCTGCTGCAAGAAAAGCCATTGTCCTCTTTAACTTAGTATCTTTTGATCTGTATACGTAATATTTCCTTTTATCACCATTCAGTGGTGATATTAAAACTTGAGTTTCCTTTGGTGGATCTTTTGTGTGTGCATGAACTATATATACATTTCCACCTTCTACTCTTTTTATTGAGGTTGGAATATAGTATGTATCTCCAAACTCTGATGATTCTTGAGTATCGTCTTTGGTGTCTTTTGCTTGATTATTATTTTGTGTGGTTTGAGTATCTGTACTTGATTGTTGATTATTTGTATTACTTTGTGAATTATTTTGTGTGTTTGTTCCTTGCTGTTGATTTCCTTCTGGTAAAAGCAATCTTCCTGCATTTCTTACATTTTCTTCAATTATATCTATTTCAGACTTTTCAATTTCCACTTTGTCATTATTTTTATTTGCATAATTAATCCAATCTTGAAGTTGTGTATAATTTCCATCTAATGTCTGTTTTAATTCTATATTTTCAGCCACTTTTGAATTATTTGATAAAGTATGTACATTGTTAGCTAGAGGAATTAAATAATTAACATCATATGTTATTTTTTCTGCATTTACAGTACAAAAGAATCCAATTAATATGGATATTAATAATATAATCACTAATATTTTTCTAAATTTATTCATTTATAACTCCTTAATATTATATATTAAGATTTCTTGTGAACTATAAGGCTCCAACTTTATTTGGTTAGTATATATTTTTTGCTCTTTTAATATATCTGCTAAAGTTTTATTTGAATATATTTTCCCTTTATAATTTGAGTATATATATATTCCTGTTTCTTTTTCGCCCCAATTAGTACTTTGATAATTATATTTTATTTCAAATCCTTCTAATGGAAACGATATATACATCGAATCAGACTTAATTCTTTTTATATAAAAATCTGGATATATATCTATTGCTTTTTTATAAAATTGATTATAATCTTTATTCTTTAATAATTCATTTACTGCTTTTTCAAACTCAATGTTCTTCTTTTCATCATACATCTTTTTTCTAGTTACAAATACTTTTTTTTCATTATAATATACTGTATATTTTGCTGTATCAAAGCCTTGTGTAGATAAATCAATTGAATTTGAATTAATATTTCTATATTTAAAGTCATTTCCTGGCATTCCCGGATATATTCCTTCAAAAACTTCCTTATTATAATTTTTATCAAATATTATTACTGCCACTTTACCATCTATCATCTTAATACTATATCCGTTATTATCATAATAATCCACATTTCCTACACTTCTTGTGATTTTCCCTAATGTTTTTGACATATTTCTATTCCAGTCATTGTTTAATAAATCAATTAATTCTTTGGACTTTATTACTGGTTCTACTAAATTATTGTCATTTGGTATTGAATCAAAATTTTCTAAGCTAACAATATTTGCAAAATAATTGGTGTCGTTATTTACGGTATATTTTATAATTCCTTTAGAATTAAACTTTCCCCTGATTATCATGTTTTTTTCTTTATCTATTAATCTAAAAGTTTTTTTCTTTAATATTGGATTTATTAATGTCATTACATATTCAAAGTATTGTTTATTTTCCGAATCATCTTTTATTGGATATTCTCCAAATTTTACGTATATATCTATTTTATAATTCTGTTCTTTCCCACTTTCGGCTTTTAATAAAGTCGTTTCTGTCTTTTGGAGTGTTTTGGATAGTTCTTCCACATTTATTCCTATGTTTTCTTTAATTAAAGATCTAATTATAACTAATACAATAATTATTGCTAATACAATTAATATATTTCTTAAAATTTTCTTTTCTTTCATATACTACTTTTTTCCTACTTTTAGTACTTCATCTAAATCTTGGTCTATTTCTTTGTTTGATTTTATTTGTAATGCTTTTTTAGCAACTTTAATTGATTTTCCTAACAAATAAAATGCTATTGCTGTTAGTAATGGGACTTTTATCATAATTTCATCAAATGATCCAAATATTAAAACATATATCATATATTGGAATGGTTGCATTAACACGGCTGTTGAAAAATCTGTAATCCATTGTCTTAAAGCTTGACCTCTATCGTCTGCAATTCTATCAATCGGGTATGAAACGCATATTAATGGTGAAATTATTATTAGTACATATACTTGCATCGCTCTTTTGGCATATACTATACAAAATTTTAATTGATACCAAATAATTGATACCATTGCTAAGAAATAGAATATTTGTTTTATTATACTTCCTTCAAAAAAATATGTACCAAATATATTTTGCATTATTTTCTTTTCAACATCAAACAGTGTTTCTGATGCTAAGTCACCAATTATTTTTATTGCTAAATTTGACATTGCTATAATTGCTATTATTAAATATTGCAATACGAATACTAAAAATATTCCTCTTACCCATCCTATTAGCATGTCTTTAAGTTTTGCTGTTTCGCTTGGTGAAGATGTTCCTATTAACATTCGTATTGCTATATACATTAATACTACTACTAGTAGCATTACGCTTAAATTTCTAATTGTCATATACCATGTTGCAATTTGCTCTCTTATTAATGACGTGATTTCTTTATGTACTCCATCTGGTTGTTGTGTATTAAATATGTCTATATCAAATATTTGATATTTGTTTGATAATACACCACCTACTGTAAATACATTTGTATTATCTGCAACTATTGGTACAAAAGTTTTGCCTGTTATTACTAATGTTAATAATGTTGATATCATTGCTGGTATTATTGATAATACGCTTATTAATATTGCAAATGCTCCACTAAATAATGTTGGTGATGATGATACTTCGTCTGTCTGATTTACCTTTTCATCGCCTTCTGTTGTTCCTGTTTTTGATGTTGCAGTACCGTCTTTCATTAATGACTTAACATTATCATTACCGTTTTTCTTTCTTCTAACTTGAATATCCCTAGCATTTTCTCCTTTTACTGCATCGACTACTGCTCCTGTTGCTATTGATTTAGGGACAAGAAGAGGAGTTGGTATGAAAAATTCCAATATTAGAATTAATAAAATTAATATTGTTATTATCTTATTTCTCATATTCACTCCTCTTTTATTTTTATTTTGTTTTATTTTGCATCATATTATTTATGTTTGTTTCGATAAATTCTAATTCTTTTTTTGTTGGTCTTATTTCAATTATTGCTGTTTGTTCGCCAACTTTAAATAACCCCTCACCTCTTGCACAAGTTGTTAAAAATGATGCTTCGCCTTCACTTAATTTGAATACTTCTTGTATATATTGTATTTCTGATTTGTCTTGAGATAAAAACAATTTTGTATCTGATGATGTTAATACTGCTTGCACTTCTGATTTCTCATAAAAGTCTTGGAATCTTTGTGATACTACTGCTAACGATACATTTCTTTTTCTTGCACGTCTTGCCATTTTGTTTAAGAAATCTACTGCTTCTGGGAATGGCAATAACATCCATGCTTCATCAACTAATACTCTCTTTTTACCTGCTTTTGATTTATCTTCACTATTCTTTTTTACATATTTTTCCCAGATCCATGATAACAATATTTGTTGTGCTAGTGGTCTGGCAAATCTTTCTTCTAGTTGTGATATATCCATGTTTATAAATTGTGTTCCATCTAATAAATCAAATGTTGATTGTCCATCAAAATATGACATTGGTCCATTATATTCTCTTACATATTGTCTCATTACTTTTACTAGATAACTATAATGAAATCTATAATCTTCGTTTGTATTTGCTCTTGCATTATTTACAATTCTTTTATACCAACTTGTCATTGTAGGCATCTGCTTTTTCTTTCTGCCTAAAAATTCTGTTCTTGAATTACTTCTTTGATCTACGGCATATAAGCTGTTTACATTATTGTTTATTCCTATTGATGAATATTCTTCTGCAATTGCTTCTGATATTATTTGTTTTGTTACTTCATTTACATCTTCAGATTTTGTACTTCCTCTTGCCATTGTTAATATAATTTGTGTTACATCTTCAATTTTGTTTTCGACATTTAGAACAATTTGTTCTTTTCCTGTTATTTCATCTTTTACAATTTCTGGTTCAATATCAAACGGATTTATTATTGTATCAGAGTTTGGTGATATTACTATATTTACTCCACCTAATGCTTCTGCTACTACTCCATATTCGCCTTCTGCATCTAGTGCTAATGTTTCAATTCCATTTAAAACTGCTGATCTTGCTATCAATGTTTTGATAGCTACACCTTTACCAGCACCAGATTTACCAAATACGACCATGTTATAGTTGCTTAATGTGTTACTAAAATTATCATACAATATTGGTAATCCTGTTTGTCTATTAAATCCTAGTGGTACACCATTTTCGTGTCCTACGTCTGAATTTATAAATGGAAATACTGTTGCCATTGATCTTCTATCAAATGTATGTTTTTTTCCTAATTTATCACTATTGAATGGCATATTACTTTGAAATGCTTGTTCTTGTTGTGCCCATGCAGCTTTTAATTCTACAAGTGTTTTTGACATTTCTGATGTTAATAATTCAGTTCTTCTATCTAGTTCTTCCATATCATAAGCAAATAATGTACATATAATTGATGATTCATACAATTTATCCATTCCAGCTGCAATTGCATCTCTTAACTCTTCTGCTTCAAGTCTTTTTTGAGCTAACTCACTCTCTCTATTAATATTTCCTCTGTCTCTTGCGACAATTCTTTCTGATTCTAGTGTATTAATTACTTTATTTAATTCATTTTGTGATTTTGCTTCACTTATTGGATTAATAAATACTGATACATTTATATCTCCAAATGTGTACATACTTCTTAAAAACTCTGGGAATGTACACATTCTTGGAAGTACTGATATTATCATTGTTCTAGCATACTTATTGGTGTTTGAAAATATTTCAAGATGATTTGTACTTGATGCATCTATACCTGAAGGAGCTATTAAATCTTTTATATCTTTAATATTATCTGTTAATGGTCCTTTATTTTCTGTTCCTTCATTATTCTTTATTTGGAGAGTATTTAAATTATTCCTACTCATTAATAATGGTCCTCCTCATTTGTTATTTAACGCCTGTAATTTTCCTTATTCTTGGTTTTACATCTATTATGTCTGAAGTGTTTATATCAGCTTCTCTAATCTGCTTTATTGTTTTATCATATAATTCTTTACTTAAATCCTCTTTATAGTCTGCCATTATACTTTCTGCTTTTCTCTTAATTTCTATTGCTTTTTGCTTTCTTTCTTCTCTTAATTGTTCATCTGCTTTTGTTATACTATTTGTTGCTAGCTTCATTGCTTCTGTTTCTATTTGTTTTCTCAATTCTTGTTTTCTTGTTTCTAATACATCTTTTGCAGTTGAATATAATCTATCATATTGTGCGTCTAATGCATTCTTTAATGTATATGTATCTGATGACTCTCTATTATATGCTACATATAATAACTCTGCTAATTCTTCAGAATTTAATACTTTTCCTGTTATTTCAGATGATGTTAATGCATTTACTATTGTTTGTGTTCTTGTAAATAACTCTGAGAATACTAAGTCATTTAGCTCTAAATCAGAATATTTCTTTGTATCTCCAATTTCATTTGCATAATATGAAACAATTATATATGTTTTTTGTTGTAACATGTATTGGCTATCATTTATTTTATTAGTATATTCTTCAATTGATTCACTATACTCAACAATGTTCATTTTTCTTTTTCTATCGAATAATAGTCTTTTTGTTAATTCTTCATTTCCATTTTGTCTTGCTAATTGTATTTGTGCATCTATTTTTCTAACTTCTTCTAACATTGCATCTGTTCTTTTTGAATATGAACTTAATAAGTTTCTCATATCTAGTTTTCTTGTTTGGACATATAATTGTATTGGTGTTCTAATTGTGTTTAAGAATGATATAAATCCTAATTCTACTGCTGATTTTTCATCATTTGATAATAAATCATAATTTATTCCTTTACATTCTATTACCATTATAAATTGTTCTCTATTTTTTCTAATAATCATGTTATCTGTTATTGAATCAAACTCCATGAATTTATATATTGAATCAATTTCTTTTCCATCTCTTGTTATTAGATTTGTTTTTTTGATTTGATTATTACTTTTCTCACCTATTATTTTTGATGAATTTTCTTCTATTCTTTGCTTTTCTTTTAATCTCATTCTAATTACGATAAATACAACTAATAGTGCTAATATTCCTATTATTGCTATTATTCCCATCATAATTAAATTTAACATTTCTATTTGACTTAGTGAATTCACTATTTCTTACCTCCTTGGTTAACATTAGTTTTCATTCCTAGGATATTTTCAAAATTAATCGTTGTTGTGGTTGTATAATTTGGTTCTTTTCTAGGTATTGCATACGAATATACTTTTCTACTTTTTTTGAATTTTATATATTTTATAATTATTTCGTCTAAGGTATCTCCTGCTAAATATCTACCAATTTTACCTGTTGTTTGTGGGAATTTTATTGTTGCAACTAAATAACCAATAACTGCTAATGCTGCTATTAATATTAAACCTATTGTCTTATATCCTAATATTGATAATATTAAATATATTGGTGTTCCTATTAATGCACCTGCTGCTGTAAATATTAATGATTTTGTTGTAAAAATTATTAAAAATCTACCCTCACCTTTTAATTTATTATTCGGTATTGCATAACTTCCCATGTTCATTTTCTCCTTTGTTTAATCTTATTTGTTTATTATATTGAATCGCCTATTGAAACTATTATCTTAGTTACTCCTACAGCTGATACTAATAGAACTATTGCTACTGCATAGTAAATTAACCTTTCTTTTACTTTTGCCTTTTCATCTGCTCCACTTGTCATATACTTAAATCCCAAGTACATTCCAACGCCTACTGCCGTTCCAATTCCAATTACTAAGAACACTTGACCAATTCCACCTAAGTCTTTTGCAATAGCAGTAGTATCAATACCTGCGTTGCTTTTTCCTTGCTCTATAAATTCTCTTCCACCACTAAATATTGATGATACTGATGTTTCTGCATATACTTTATTTCCTATACCAAAAATTGTTATTGTTGCTAAAATTATCATTATTATTATCTTTATCTTATTATTAAGCATAATATCCCCTTGATTTTAATATTTATTATATTATAACAATTTAGAAACTAATTATCAATTAAAAATAAAAAAAATAAGCCTTTTTAGACTTATTTTTAAAACATTTTTGACGCTGCATTTATAATTATCCCTACTATTCCATTTATTCCGAATAATATTACTCCGCCTACCACTATATTTATCATTTGTTTCTGGATTTCTGCTTTTCCTTCTGGCGCAGCTTGCATAAATGACACACCTTTCATAATAACAACAATAACTGCTGCTGAAACTATAAATATGCTAGCAACTCCCAATACTTTATTTACAGCATCTGTCGTATCTGTACCTTGTACATTATTTATTTCTTTTTCCAATGCATCTAAATTTAAGTCTGATGATCCACCAGTGCCTGTCCCTTTTAGTTCAGTTGATGATGAAGATGACGATGAAGAAGAAGAAGATGATGATGATGATGATGATGATGATTCTGCTGCTGATGATGATGATGATTCAGTTTTAGGCGTAGTTTTCTCTCCTGTAGTTCTATACCAAACATCCGGGTCAACTGCTTTAATTGCATGGCTAAATAACATAAAGAGTACTACTAATAGAATAATAATATGTGTATTTTTTTTCATTCTTTTCTCCTTAATTTATTTATATCATATTTATTATACTAAATATATTAATAAATTTTCAATATATAAAATAAAAAATCGGATTTGAATAAACAAGTCCGATTTTATTTTAAAAATTTCACTTTTAATATTAAATAACTTCTAATTAAATTACATTATCATTAGCCTTGTGTTTTAACAACATTAGTTGATAAGTTTGAAATTACACCTAATAATGTACCTGCAGCAAATACGATAATTGCGCCTATAACATACATTATAGCTGATTTTTTGATGTCGGCTTTAGCTTCTGGTGATGCTGTAATGAACTTAACACCTAAATATATCAACATTATTACTGCTGTTGCATAACATATAACTTGTACTATACCAACTATATTATTAGCTGTTGTTGTAACAGCTGATGCTGCATCTGTGTTTCCTGTAAGTTTTCCTAATACATCTGAAGCTCCCTCAGCAAATACTGTTGACATCATTGTTGCTATTGTTGCTATTATTATTAATACAGTACATATTTTTGCAATTCTTTTCATAGTCATATTCCCCATTAAAAATTTCCTCCTAATTAATATATCTACATTTTTATTATATATAGAATATTAAATTTTGTCAATTACTAATACGATATTTTATTAGAGTTTTATAAATTAAATATTGAATTAGCAATATATTATATCTATACCACACGAAGTCATATTATGTTTTTATCATAATCTCTGTAAAATAAAAATGGAGGAGTATTAACTCCTCCTAGGTTAGCGAGACAAACAATAAGTTACACTGAATCAAACAAAATATTAATATTTACTCAATTTTTAATATCTTCTTAATTTACCATTAGATTGAACTATATACACATTTCCATCTTGATCGTACCAAAAATCTCCCTTCTTCTCTAATGTTGATCCATCGTCAAAGTAATCTACTCCATCTTTGTTATACGATGTTGTTCCATTGCCGTGGTGCGTGATACCATGACTATCTGTATAGTCATCCTGTGTCCAATAATCCTTCTCTTTCATGTCTAGCCTCGCTTTCTCAAAAACTCGCTAACCATATTTAAATTATATATTTTTTATAAAAAATGTCAATAGTTTTACAAAAATATTTCATTTTAAAATTATATTTTCTATCATATTTCTATTGCTGATTTTCTAATTTATTATTTTTGCAATAATTTCAATCTATTTTTTCCCTTTCAACTTTATCAACTCCAAATATTTCCTTCATTTTTTTCAAATTCTTCTTTCAATTTAAATAAAAGTATATATATAATATTATTTACTGATTATCATTGATATAGTTGAATTTTCTTCTTTGAAAATTTCTTTTTGATATCTTAGAACTTCTTCAAAAGTTATATCTTCTAATTCTGTTATGTAGTCAAAGCCGTTATAACCTTTTATTGCTGATTGTAAGAATAATCTTCCAATGTCTTCTACATCATTGAATTCTTTTACTAATTCGCCATAAACTCTTTTTTTGCTACGCTCGAATTGTTCTTCTGTAATTGTTGAATTTATTATGGTTTCTATTATTTTATTTGCTGTTTCTTTTGGATTCTTTGTTTCTCCTGCTATTAAAACATGTGAATAATTGGTTGAAAATTCGTTTTCTACTTCTAGTTCTGACATTATTGTTCCGTTGTTATATAATTCTTGATATAATTCTGAACATTTTCCTATTATTGAGTTTAATATAATATCTGATGCTATTGCCATTTTTAATTTATTGTCTTTAAGATTGTTTTTGAATCCTATCATGAATAATGGCATGTTTACATCCATTTTTTCTTCTTTTATTTTTCTATTTATTGTTTCTGGTTCTTCTGGATATATTCTTTTGATTGAGGTTATTTTTTCTTTTTTCAATAATCTTTTCTTTATTTCACTTACGATTTCTTTTGGATTAAAATCTCCACTTATGCACATTATTGAGTTGGCTGGATTATAAAACGTATTATAACAAGAATATAGGTTTTCTTTAGTTATATGTCTTATTGTTTCTACAGTTCCTGCAGTATCAATTCTTACTGTATTGTTATGATACATATTTTGAACTGCATTTATATATAATCTCCATGATGGCATATCATCGTATTTTCCTATTTCTTGACTAATTATTGGTCTTTCTTTTTCAACATTTTCATCTGTATAATATGGATGTTGAACATAGTCCATTAATTCGTTCAGACCTTCATAAAAATTGTCTGTTCCTGAAAATAGATATGCTGTATGGTCATTTGTTGTATATGCGTTTGCATCTAATCCTAATGACATTAATGTCATTAAACTGTCTATTCCACTCTCATTTTCAAACATTTTATGTTCTAAATAATGTGCAATTCCATCTGGTACTATTACTTCTTGGTTTGTTATTGGGTCTATAAAATGATTATCGTTTGATCCTATTTTGAATCCCCAAATTACGTATTTTTTATCTGTTTCATGCTTTGGAATTACCATTATTGTCATTCCGTTATCTAATTTCTCAATAAATACTTTTTCTTTTATTAAATTATTTGTTATTTCTTGCATTTTTCTACCTCATTAATTTCCTAAAAAGTATATTGTGTCTATTTTTATTTGTTGTGCAACTTTAACTATATCTTCTTTTTTTATTTCTTCAATTTCTTTGCGATATTTTTCAATATCTATTTCTTCGTTATATAAGTCTTTATCAAATCTATACTCTATCATATTTTCACTTGATTCATTGATTAAATTTAATCCTGCATTTATAAATTGTTTTGCATCTTTCATTTCTTTTTCAGTGATATTTCCATCTTCCATATCTTTTAATTGATTTTTTATTACTTCTATTGCTTTATTGTATTTTGATACTTCGATTCCTGTTGATATGATAATTGCATTATTTCTTTTTAAATATGTTGACCCTGCTGAATATGCAAGCCCTTCCTTTTCTCTTACATTTAGGAATAACTTTGAGTTTGCTCCTTTTCCTAGTATTGTATTATATAATGCTATTACTTCTTGTTTATTGTTTGGCGTATTTAATCCGATTACAAGTTTTCCTTGTGTTACGTCCATTTGTTCTTTTACTATATTTTCTTTTTCTGAAACTTTAACTGGAAATTCTTTTGATATTGTTATTTCTTTTTCATCAATATTATATGATTCTATATTTAAATTTTCGACGTCTCCTACAATATATAAATATTTTTCAGAATTTTTTATCAATTCTTTATATTTTTCATATAATTTTTCACTTGTTATATTATCAATTTCATCTATATTTCCAAATTTATATAAACCATATGGTTCTTCTTTAAACATTTCTTCTAACAATCTATTTGTGGCATATGTGTCTTTATTGTCTTTTCTTGATTCAATAACTTTTTTCAAATTTTCTTTTTCTTGTTCTACGTAGTCGTCGTCAAATTTTTCGTTTACTAAATACGGCTTCATTACTATATTTAAAAGCATTTCTATTGATGTTTTACTTAAATCCTCATTCTTTGGTAAATAGTTATTGTTTAATGATTCTAAATAAAATTTTAATACCTCATTATTTCCTACTTTTGTTATTCCTATTCCGAATGTCGCATCATACATTTCTTCTAGTTTTTTACTAATTTCTAGTTGATTATTGTATTTTTCGCATCCTCTTTTTAATACTGTTGGTATTAGTGCATTATATGTTACATTTTCTTTCGTTAATGGTATTGTTAAATATAGTGCATATACATTGGTTTTAAATTTTTTTGTTTCTATTTTTTTTATTTTCACTTATTTTCCTACCTTTGTTTTATATAAAAAAGAGGCAATTTCTTTACAAAATCACCTCCTTGTTTTTTAGAATTTTCTTTTTCTAGCTGCTTCAGACTTTTTCTTTCTTTTTACACTTGGTTTTTCATAAGATTCTCTCTTACGTACCTCCTGTAAAATTTCATTTCTAGCACATTGTCTCTTAAGTCTTTTTATTGCATCTTCTATATTTCCGTTAGTTACTCTAATCTCTGCCATATCTCTTTTTCCCCTCCTTCCAGTAATAAAACTTATTGTATGGGAATCTATTTCACCTAAATACTTATTTATTATACATTATTTAAGTTTAGATTGTCAACGCTTTGATTAAAAATTATGATAACTCCACTCCATCTTCTTTATTTTGTTTTTCTACTGCTTGCGTCAAATTTTGAGTTTGTTGTTTTTGTTGTTCTTCTGATTGTTTTTGTTGTTCTTTTTGCTTCATTTCATTCATATATGCTTTTAATTCCTCATTATGTTCTTTAGCATATTTTGCTGTTTCATTTAACTGATTCATTCCTATATTCATTCGTACATAGTTTCTTACAATAGGAATATTATCAACTATATTTAATACTGATTTTCCTAGCAATTGATTATATTCTTTATATATTTCTTCATTTGATTTTGGTGGTTGTTCTATCCCAAATTCTGGTTGTTGAAATGCTGCAATATTGTTTTGTGGCATTTCTAATTGCTGTCCTTCTGTTTGCTCTGATAATATTTGTTCTTCTGAAGCCATTTTATCCTCGGATGTTAGTTGTACTCCATCTTGTTTTTGTTGTTCTTTGCTATTTTTTCTTTCCTCTAAATAAGCTTTTATTTCATCTTGATGTTCTTTACCGTATTTTAATAATTCATCAAATGATTTATTAGCACTAAACGCTCTAATTATATAGTCAACTCCAGGAATTGATGAAAGTAACATCATCATTGACTGAATTGTCATTTTTTGAAAATTATTATATATTTCTTCATTACTTAGAGTATTAGTTTGTTGTTGTTCTTGGACTGGCTTCTCTTGTGTTTTTAGATCTTTTTGAGATTGTAATTCTTTTTCTTCCTTAATCTTATTTAGTTCTGTTTTCTTCATATAATATTCTCGTTGTTTCTCTATAATTTCTGCTTCTTTTTCCGGTGTAACTGGTTCATTGCTATCTTTTAATTCTATAATTTTATTATATAAATCTGATTCACTTTCCATTATTTCTAAATCTTCTGAACTTATTAATTTTTCTTTTTCTTCTTGTGATAATTGTTCATATTTTTCTAAAAAAATTTTTCGTTCTTCTTGAAGTATCTTTAATTTTATTAAGGTATTTTTGTTGCTACTTTCTAATGTACCTGATATATTTTGAATAGGATCTTCTAAAGATGTTTTTTCATATTTTATGTTTTCTAACAATTCTTCTGCAGTCTTATTATTACATTCTTCAATACTCTTATTATAATTTCCATTCTGATATATTTCATTGCTTTCTTCTAAGCTTTGTTTTAATTCTTGTTGCAATTGGGTTAACTCTTGTTCTTGCTCTTGCTCTAAAGGTTGTTGTGATGATTTTAATTCAATTATTCTTTCCAACTTTTCCAATATATGCTCAGGATTTTTAACATTATAATTTTCTCTTATCTCTGTTGGGATTTCACAATATTTCGAAATTTCATCTCGTAATATTTTTAATCTTCTGAAATTTATTTCATCACTTTCAAATAATTTATTAGAATTATTTATATCACATTGTCTCTCTATTAAATAGACTATCTCCCACACTCTTTCATTTGTATTTAATTCTCCTTCTTTTGTTGTCTCTGGTACATTTTCTCCGTTAGTTATAGAACCTTGATTGTTAAGCCTAGATTTTTCAACTATTAGATCAAGCTCTTCTTCAGGAGTTAGAGGTTCACTTCCATTTTTAAATTCTAAAATCTTACCATGCCAATCTGCTTTCATATTATAATATTTTTGATCTTCTGGATTTAATAAATTATCCTTTTCTTCTTTAGTCATAATATTATATTGTTCTAAAAAAATCTTTTCTTTCGCATGTATTAATTTTATATTTAATAATTCACTCATATTGTCTGTATCGATAATTTTACTTATATTTTCATCCATATTAATATAATAACTTTGATAACTTTGTGTTTTTATTTCACCCAACTTATCTTTTAAAGATTTTTTACTATAGTCATTTAAAGAATCTTGAATCCATTCACTTTCTTGACTCTCAATATAATTCGTTACAGTTTTATCAAATAATACTCTTGTTTGAAGTAATTCTCCTTGTTGTTCCCTACTTAAATCTTCTCCTAATCCATTTATATTTTCTATCTTATTTATTTGTTCTACTATGTTTTTGTAAAATTCCAAATTAGGTTGACTATCTCCATTATCTGATACTTCCAAAAATTTTAATATTTCATCTTTTAATATTTGCATTCTTCTTAATGAAGTTTCATTATCTTCTGGTAATTTGTTTTCGCTTTGATTAATTAAATCATATTGTGATATTAACAAGTGTAATATTTTATCTCTTTGATCTTCAGGGCTCAATTGTTTTTGAGTTTCATCCATAATAAATTGCCTCTTTTCTTTTTTATTTTATAAATTACTTATCTTGAAAATAAATATTGATTAATATTTATTTCGAAGTTTGCACCATTTTCAATTATTTTTTGTATTATTGGGTCTTTGTAGTTTATAGTTTGATTTTTAATTTCAAATGTTGAATTTTCAATCTTAGCTCGAATTTGTTGATTATATTGTTCTTTCATTTTTATTGCATTTTGCATTGAAGTTGGCATTAATTTTTTTGAGATTTCTTCTAATTTATCTAATACTGGCTGTAATGCTAGTTTATTAAACTTCTTCTCACCATTTATTTTGTTTATTATTTTTTCTAAAAATCTAAATTTTATAGTTTTTGTATTTTCAATAAGGCTTTGTTCTTTTGTTATTATTAAAGCATTTATAGCTAGTTCTTTATTCTGTTCTAAACTTTCTATATTTTTCTCACATTGTTCTATTAATTGATATATATATTTCATTTCAAACTTGGAATAATTATCGCGTATTCTAGCTGTTGTTAAGCTGTTTGATGCAGTAAATTTTCTATATATTTCTAATTTTTGTTGTAGTTGTGATTTATTATTAATTGTTATAATTTCTTTTATTTCATTTTCCAAACTTTGTTTTTGAGCTATATATTCATATTCTGCTACTTTTTCATTATCTTTATTATCTATTCTAATAACGATTCCATTAAATATACCTTTTTGTAATTCTCCTTTTATGTATAATTGTTCCAAAATCGCATCATTATAAACTTTTTTTAAATTATCAAATTGAATAATATATTTGTTTGTACATTCATTAATTTTTTTAGTTGTAATACTTTCAGATGAAATATCTCTACCATATTTTTCTGCTTCTGCATTTAAATGTTTTTTTATTCCTAATATATATGTATCAATTATTTCTTTTGTACTTTCTTTACTTTTTACAATAATGCCCTTTATTGTAGCTGTCTCTACATCAGCTAATTGCTCCATCTTACTAATTAATACATCTTTATCATTTTCTTCAATCTTTTTTAATATTTCTGCAAGTAAATAATTTCCTTTTTGTTTTAATTCCTCATTTATTTTTTCTATTTTATTGTTCGTCATGTTGTTCCAGTCAATGATTGTTTGGTCTATAAAATCAATTCCTAATTTTTCGTCCACTTAATTCTCTCCTTTTATCAAAATTTCTTATTAATTTTATATTCTATCTTGATCCGTATCTTTTGTTTTCTCATCTTTATCATTTGTTTTCGCTAGTATTTTTGTCTCTTCTTTACCATTCCTTTTCTCTCTAATTTGATCAATGTATTCATTTAGTCCCACTTTATAATCCTTAACATATTGTGTTATTCCGTTTGAAATTCCTAACGTTGCTGTGGACGATAATCCTTTAAAAATTTTAGAGAATACTGGATTTTGTGCTACGCTTTTATTTTCATTTTCTTTATTTGTTTTATTTTGTTCTTTGTTTCTTTCTTTTATTTCTCTAATCTCTAGTTCTGCGTGATATTTTCTAATTATTTCATTATCTTGCGCTTTGAACTCTTTTTGTTCTTCTGGTAGTAATTCTCCAAACTTTTCTTTGTAATATATTGTTGATTTAAACAACTCTCCTTTATCGCTAATATATTGTTGATATTCAGGTTGTGTCAATTCTTTCTTTTTATCTTCAGATAATTGCTCATATTCTTTACAATATAACTCTATTTCTCTTTGTACCAATTTTAAATCTTTCATTCCAGTGACGTCTTTTGTCTCTAATATATTATCATATTGCTTAAATATGTTCTTTTGTTCTTTTGTAAACATCCATTCTTGAATTTTTTCTTGTTTTTCTCCTATTGTTAATTTCTCAAATTCTTTTAATTCTTTTTCTATTTCGTTCTCTTCTTTTAACTGTTCTTCTGTGTATACTAATTCGCCCTTTTTATCTTCATATCCATTTTTCTTTCTTATATTAAGATTGTATGCTTCAAAATGTCTTCTTCTTTCATTTTCTCCATTCTGATGCAATATTTCTTCTATTTCTTCTTTTAGTATTGGCTCATTTCTTTCTTTTAGATTTTCTATTCTATTATACATTTTTAATGTACTTTCAAAATATTTTAAATACAAATTTGGTGTAACTTTTCCAAAATATGCTTTATCTCCTTTATTCATTTCTTGAATAAGTAATTCTATTTCTTTTTTCGTCACTTTAAATTGATTATCAAATTTATTGGTTTCTAATATATTTTTTATATAATAATCAGTTCCAAAAGGACCATTCATCTCAGGTATGATATCATTCGTGAGCTTTAAAAATTTATCTCTATAAGATAAACCTTCAAACTCTTCTATTGCTTTATTTATATCTTCTGGAACTATCTTTTTTTCTAATTTTTCTTTTATTTTATTTTCATCTATTTCATATAATTTTTTATTATACTTTTCACTATTCTCATTAATTTGATTTAATATGTCGTTTCTTTCTTCAGATGTTATTGTTTCTTTTTGTTCTTTTAAATTTAACCAATTATCACATGTTTGTGACATATCCTTAAAATATTGTAATTTTCTTTCAACATAGTTTTCTCCTTTGAATGATTCAGATCTTTTTTCCATTTCTTCAATCATAATTTTTAATTCTTTTTGAGCTAACATAAATTCTGACATTTGGTCATTTTTAACTATGTCAAAAATATCAATATCTTTTCCCCCTCCAAATCTACTTTCAACCGTTTTTAATTTTTCTTCATACGACATCGACATAAATTTATCTATTTTTCTATTTATCTCTTCATTTTGATTTTGATATTGTGATAGTGTATTATCTTCAAATTCCATATATATTCCCCCAATTTTATTTCTATATATAATTATATCAACAGAAAAAGACTTTTCATTTAAATTGAAAAGTCTTTTTTGTTACATATTTAATTTTATATAGCTCTTGCTTTTACTATTAATCTTTTTGTTCCGTATTCTTTACAAGTTATTAATGTTACTTCTTTTTTTCCATTTGTTAACTGGCTAGTACATCTTACGTCTTCTGGATCAACTTTGTAAATGTCATATACTTTGTATGTTACTGTATTTCCATTAATGTCTGATAATGTAAATGTGTCACCTATTTTTGCGCCTAGTACTTTTCCAAACATTTTTCCACTTGCATAATTGTGTCCTACTATACAGTAATTACCTACTTGATTTGGTGATGGTCCCCAATATTTACATAGTGATATTTTTAATAAACTTTCATTTTGCTCTGATAATATTGGGTAGCTAATTCCTAATCTTGGATATTCTAGTATTGCTTCTGTTTCATAAGTTTGACCATTTGTTGCTTTTATTTTTTTAGTTTTTTGATTTTTATCTGATACGGTTTTATATGCAGATGTTGTTAAATCTTCTTTTTCTAATTCTACTTTTTCTTCATATTGATCTGATACATCCTCATCTGAGTTTAATGCTACAACCATTACTTTATCTGTAATTAGTGTATCATCTTTTTCTTTTGGTGATGAATCTAATTGACTTCTAATATCTTGTGATACTAATTCTTCTTCATTTTTTTGTTTTTCTGCAATAAAATAATAAACTAATAGTGAGACTATGACCAATATTGATATTAAAAATATTGTTTGGTATATTCTTTGTTTTCGTTTTAATTCTTTTGTTACATATACTTTTGATGATATTAATATTTGATTCAATAGTTCTCTCCTTTCTATTATTTCTGTTTATTATTTTAACATAAATCAGCTATTTTTGCAAATATTTCCAATGACAATTCTTCACCTCTTACACTTTCAGAAACGCCTAATTTTGCTAAAATTTCAGATAATTTATTCTTTTCAATATTTTGTGATATTGAATTCATTATTGTTTTTCTTCTTTTTGTAAAATTTTCTTTTATTAACTTAAATAATAATTCTTCGTTTTTTACTTTTACTCTTGGTTCTGATAATTTCTTTATTCTTACAATTGCTGATTCAACTTCTGGTGCTGGTATAAATGATTCTTTTGATACATTTGCTACTATTTCTGCGTCTGCATAATAATTTACGAAATATGTTATTGCTCCTGCTTTTTTATCTCCTGGACTTGCACAAATTCTTTCTGCTACTTCTTTTTGTATTAAAATTGTTATATCTGTTATATTTGTTTTTATTAATTCTGTTATTATTGACGTTGTTATATAATATGGCAAATTTGCTACAACTTTAGCTTTTGGTGCAAGTTTGTTTATGTCTAATTTAAGTATATCTTCGTTGATTATTTCAATGTTATCATACATTTTAAATCTGTCTGATATGATTTCTACCATATTTGGATCTAATTCTACTGCTATTACTTTTTTAGCTTTTTGTAACAATATTGCTGTTAAAGTTCCTAATCCTGGGCCTATTTCTATTATTGTATCTTCTTTTTCTACGCCATTTGCTATTGTTTCTAATGCTTGTTCATCAAATAAAAAGTTTTGCCCTAATTTTTTGTTTGCGTGAACATTATATTTTTTCATTATAAATTTTGTTTCTTCGTAAATATTCATAAGTTTTCCTTAATGTTGTGAATTTGATATTTTTTCTTGCAATTTTACTCTTATTACAGTTCCTTCATCTACTTGCTTACCTGATGTTATTTCTTGTGAGATTATTATTCCTGTGCCTTCTGCAGAAATGTTTAGATTTCTTGATTCTAATTCTGATTTTGCTTGTTGTAATGTTTTACCTTTTAAATTTGGTACTTCTTTTGATACTCTTGTATTATATTCATTTGTATATAATTTTACAATTCCGTTTTCCATTAGTTTAGTTCCTGATGGTGGGACTTGCTCTTTGACAATTTCGTCATCTGGTGCTTTTGTGTCTGGCTGTAATTTAAGTTCTTTTAATTGTTTTTTTACATCAGATATCTTTTTATTTGTTACATTTGGTACTGTTATATTTGCTGATTGTACATTATCTGTTGATATATTTGATGGAATATTTAAATATGGTAATATTTCGCTTAGCATTTGTGCTACTGCTGGTGCTGCAATGTGACCACCATAATGATTTTTTACTTGTGGTTTATATAGTGTTAATAATACTGTTAATTTCGTGTTTTCAACTGGCGCTATTGCTAAGAATGATGATACATATCCTTCTTCTGGATGATTTGGATCTGCTTCTGATGTTCCTGTCTTTCCTCCAATTTCATATCCCTTTACTTGTGCATTTCTTCCACCACCATTTTCTACTACTGAGTGCATCATATCTCTTATTTTGTCAGAGGTTTCTTTTGATACTACTTTTCTTACATTATCTATTTTAGTTTCTGTAATTGTTCCTGTGTTTGTATTTTCAATTTGTTTTACTAGTCTTGGTGTTACTAATTCTCCATTATTTGCTAACGCTGATGCTGCTCGTACCATTTGTATTGGTGTGATTTTAAATCTTTGTCCAAATGACATTGTTGCTAATTCTATTGGGCCTACTTTATTTTCTGGCCAAAATGTGCTATTTCCTTCACTTGGTAAATCAATTCCTGTACTTTCAAACATTCCAAATGCTTTAAGATATTTATAGAATTTTTCTGCTCCTATTCTTCTTCCTAATTGCATTAATGCTGGATTACATGAGTTTTCTAAAGCTTGTCTTAAAGTTTCTTTTCCATGTCCTGCAACTGCAGTACATCTTATTTTTGTGTTTGCAATTTCTTCATAACCTATACAATTAAAATCTCCTGGAGTGTCTGTTTTCGCTAAATTTTCTTCTAATGCTATTGCTGCTGTAATTGTTTTAAAAGTTGATCCTGGTTCATAAGTATCTACTACTGCTCTATTTCTCCACATTTGATATAACTTATTTGTTTGTTCTTGTGTTGACAATTTATTATATTCTTCTTGTTTCATTGTTGTTATTGTCATTGGCGTATTTAAATTATAATCGGGATATGTTGCCATTGCTAATATGTCTCCATTTGTTGGATTCATTATTATGACATTTCCACCTTTTTCACTTTTGCTTTCTTCAACAGCTTGTTTTAAGTATTTTTCTGCTATTATTTGTATGTTTGAGTCTATTGTTAAATATACATTGCTTCCGTTTTCTGGCGCTATATATTCTTGATGATTATCTGGTATTTCGTCTCTTGTTACATCGACTGCTGTTGTTAACCTTCCTTCTTTTCCTCTTAATGTGACGTCATACCTATTTTCAATTCCTTCTAGTCCTTGATTGTCTGATCCTACAAATCCTATTACATGTGATGCTAAATTGTTATAAGGATAGTATCTCTTTGTATCTGGATCTATATTTATTCCAGAAGTATATTTATTATCTTTTAACCATTTTGTTAATTCGTCAATTTTAGTTTTTTCAACTTTTGATACTAATGTTTCTGTTGGTTTATTGCTTTTTAATTTATTTATGATAGTATCTTTATCTGCTCCGAATAGTTCTACTATTTTGTCTGCTATTCTTGCTATTTTTTCATTTGTTGCGACTTGATCCACTACTGCATTTTTCTTTACTTTTAAATATGCTGGATTTACAGTAATAGTGTCTACATCTGCGCTTAATGCTAATGTTTTTCCATTTCTATCAAATATTGTTCCTCTTTTAGCAGTTAATATCTTATTTTGTGTTGACTGTAGATATGCTTTTTCTTTTAATTTTTTTCCATCTACTGTATAAAAGAATTCTATATATACAATTCTTCCTATTAATATCATAAATAGTAATAATACTGTAATTACAATTGTTTTTAATCTCATTGCTGAAGATTTGATATTTTCATTTTTTGACACTATTTTTAATTTGTTGTTCTTATTATGTGGAGATATCTTTTTGGTCATTATTTTTCCTCATTTTTTCTTTTGATTTATTTGATTTTAGCATATTTTAAACTTTAAAATCAACATAAGTTATCTCACTATTTGTGAATTTTACTTGTCTTAAAGTACATTTTCTAGTCAATAAAGATGAAAAAAGCACTAGCTCTTGCTAATGCTTCTTTTAATTAGTTTTGTTCAAAAACTTGATTAAATTCTTCTTCTGTAATTTTTTCTCTTTCGATTAATACTTTTGCAACTGCATCAAGTTTATCTCTATTTTGCTCTAACAATTCTTTTGCTCTTTGGTATGAGGTTGCAATCATTTTTTTGATTTCTTCATCAATTATTGCAGCTGTTTCTTCTGAATATGTTTTTTCTTGTGCTAAATCTCTTCCTAAAAATACTTCTTGTGATTCTGAACCATATGTTACTGTTCCTAATCTTTCATTCATTCCATATTTTGTAATCATTGATTTTGCTATTGCTGTTGCTCTTTCGATATCATTACTTGCTCCTGTAGAAATATCTCCAATTGCTATTTCTTCTGCTACACGTCCACCTAATAATGATATAATTTGTTCTTCCATTTCTGTTTTTGATATGAATGATTTATCTTCTGATGGTCTATACATTGTATATCCACCTGCCATCCCTCTTGGAATGATTGATATTTCATGTACTGGATCTTGTGTTGATAAAAATTTACTTACTACTGCATGTCCACCTTCATGGTAGGCTACTAATCTTTTTTCCTTATCTGATCTGACTCTTGTTCTTTTTTCTGGTCCCATTGTTACTTTCACCATTGCATCTTCAATATCTTTTTGTTCAATTGCTTTATGGTCTTGTCTTGCTGCTAACAATGCTGCTTCATTTAATAAATTTTCTAGGTCTGCTCCTACAAATCCTGATGTATTTTTTGCAATTAATTTCATATCAACATCATCTGCAAATGTTTTCTTTTTGCTATGTACTGCTAATATTTGTTCTCTTGCTTTTACATCTGGTGCTGGTACTACTATTTGTCTATCAAATCTTCCTGGTCTTAATAGTGCTTTATCTAATACATCTGGTCTATTTGTTGCTGCTAATACTATTACTCCTTCATTTGCTGAGAATCCATCCATTTCAACTAACATTTGATTTAATGTTTGTTCTCTTTCATCATGTCCTCCACCGATTCCGGCTCCTCTTTGACGTCCTACTGCATCTATTTCATCTATGAATATGATACATGGTGCGTTTCTTTTTGCTTCTTGGAACAAGTCTCTTACTCTTGAAGCTCCTACACCAACATACATTTCTACGAAGTCTGATCCACTTATAAAGAAGAATGGTACTCCTGCTTCTCCTGCTACTGCTTTTGCTAATAGAGTTTTACCTGTTCCTGGTTGTCCTACTAATAATACGCCTTTTGGAATTCTTGCTCCCATATCTGTGAATTTTTTAGGATTTTTTAAAAATTCTACTACTTCTTCTAACTCTTCTTTTTCTTCATCTATTCCTGCTACGTCTTTGAATGTTAATTTTGTTTTATCTTCTTGATTTATCATTCTAGCTTTACTTTTTCCAAATGCGACTTGGCCTCCTTGACCACCACCTTGACGCATTGTTGTGAATGACATTAGCATTGTCCATAGCATAAATATTAGAACGATTGATGATATTGGTAATATCCAGTTTGATATTGTTTCTAAAAATGGTTGATTATCTGTACTTACTTTTACTGAACCATTTTGCATTGATTCATTTAAGTTTGTCATTAAATTTTCAATATCTGAAATATTTACTCTTTTTATTGTTTCATCATTTTTTAATTTTACTCTTGCTGTTTCTTTATCATAAGATATTGCAACATCTGTTACTTCATTATTTTTTATTTTTGATATTAATTCTGCATAAGTAATTTTGTTACTTGTTGGATTTGATACAGCTGGTACCAAAAATGCAACTAGTACTATAATTACTAACCATAATAAACCAGTTTTTACTTTACTCATGATTTTCTCCTTTGTTTTTTCTATTTAAAAATCTAGCATATTAATTTTGGTATTGCAATAGTTTTTTTAAAAGTTTTTTCTCTAAAAGTATTGATAATATTGAGTTTTTCTTACGGATTTAGTGTACTAAGTTGATAAAAATTTTTTTATTTTTTATTAAAATCTCTATTTTTTTGTTTATTTTTATTGTCTTATTTCCTACATTTCTTTCTATCATCTTTATAATATCATCAATATTTATCTTTGATATATTATTTGTACTGTTTAATAATCCCGAAATTGCTTTATTTATTAGCCTTTTTTGAATTGCTTTATCTTCTATTCTTATTTCTTTTAAAGAAAATTCAATACATTTTTTACTTATGTGTGCAAGTTTTTTATATTTAATTTGTACCTGTTTTTCTATATATGAATTCTCTTCTTTTATTATTTCCGTTGTTCTTTGGAGCGTTTTTATTATATTAGGATTTATTTTTGTTAGCTCTGGAATAATTATATTTCTGATTTTATTTCTTGTATATGTATTTTCTTTGTTTGTTGAGTCTATTCTTGGATTTAATTGTTGTTTTTGGCAATATGCTTCAATTTCTTTTCTTTGACAATTTATTAATGGCTTTATAAATTTGTTATATTCAATTGGCTGTATTCCTTCTAGCCCATACATTCCAGTTCCTCTTATTAAATTTAACAAAACTGTTTCGGCATTATCATTCATATTATGTGCGATTGCAATTTTGGTTGCATTTTCTTTTGTCATTATTTCATCAAAAAATTGATATCTTATTTCCCTACCTGTTTCCTCTGTGCCTTTTTTGTTTTCTTTTGCTATTTTTTCTACATCTATTCTTTTTGCATAAAATGCTATATTGTTTTTCTCACAATATTTTTCCACATATTGTTCATCTTCTGTGGAATCCTTACGGATTAGATGATTTATATGTGCAACTATTATTTTTTTTATTTTTAATTTTTCTTGATATTTTCTTAAACATTCCAAAAGAGTAATAGAGTCAGGACCTCCCGAAACCCCGACTACTATTACTTCATTTTCATTTATTAAATTATTGTTTTTAATTGTGTTTAAAAATTTTTCTTCTAATATATCTATTCTTTTAGCCATATCTCTTTTCCATACTAGCAAATTTTGTGTATTTAGGCATCCATAATAGTTCTCTTTTTCCTAATGGGCCACTTCTATTTTTTGCAACTATAATCTCTGCAATATTTGTTGGTGGTGCTTCATCTTTTCGATAATAGTCTTCCCTATATATGAACATTACTATGTCTGCATCTTGTTCAATTGATCCTGATTCACGAAGATCTTGTAGCATTGGGCGATGATTTTCTCTTGCTTCTAGTGCACGTGATAATTGTGATAATGCAATTATTGGAACATCTACTTCTTTTGCTATAATTTTTAAAGATCTACTTATTTCTGCAATCTCTTGCTCACGACTGTTTGTTCTAGTATTTCCTTGTATTAATTGTAAGTAGTCAATTACTATTAGTCCAATATTTTTTTCTAATTTTAATTTTCTACATTTTGCTCTAATTTCTCCAACCGTAATGCCTGGAGTATCATCTATAAATATCCCTGCAGATTCTGCTATTTCTCCTGATGCTACAGCTATCTTTTGCCAATCTTTGTCCTGCAGATTTCCATTTTCAAAATCTCTACTATCAACCATTGCCTGTGAACATAGAATTCTGTGTGCACATTGTTCTTTTGACATTTCTAATGAAAATATTACTACTGGAACTCTTGCTCTTATTGCTACATTTGTTGCTATATTTAGAGCAAATGCTGATTTACCCATAGCTGGTCTTGCTGCTAATAGTATTAATTCTGTTTTCTTTAATCCTGATAATAATTCATCTAAATCAGGATATCCTGTTGATGTTCCTCTTATCTTTGCGTCATTTGCTGATAATTTACTAATTTCTTCTAATGAATTACTCAAAATTTTTGAAATTTCTTCATAACCTTTTTGGCTTTTTCTTTGTAACATATCAAACATTTTTGATTGTGCTGATTCAATTATATTTGTTGAATCTTCTGTTTGACTATATCCTAAATCCAATAAATTGTTTGCATCTTTTATTAATGATCTTAATAGTGATTTTTCTTCAACAATTTTTATGTATTTTTCAACATTTGCTGTTGTTGGCACTTTTTCTGGTAATTCTGCTAAATATTGAAGTCCACCAATTGCTTCTAGTTTTGCCATTGTTGTTAATTCATCTTTAACAGTGATTATATCTACCGCTCCACCTTTGGCATAAATGTTTGATATTGCTTTAAATATTGTTTTATTATCATCTCTATAAAAGTCTTCTGGTCTTAATACTTCAATTGCTGAAACTATTGCTTCTTTATCTGTTAGCATTGAACCTAGCACAGCTTGCTCTGCTTCTATGTCATGTGGTGGTATTTTACCTAATTCCATTTATGCCTCCTATTTTTCTGGAATTACATTTACCTTTACTTTTCCGATAATACCTTCGAATAATTTTATATCGACTGTAGTAATTCCTACTATTTTTATTGTTTCTTTTAATTCAATTTTCTTTTTATCGATATTAATTGAATATTTATCTTTAAGTACATCTGAAATTTCTTTTGAAGTTACACCACCAAAGATTTTTCCATTTTCTCCTGATTTTACCTTTATGTCTAATCTTATTTTTTCTAATTTTTCTTTAATTTGCTCTGCTTCTTTTTTCTCTTCTTGTTTCTTGAAATCTCTTGAATCTTGCTTTGACTTTAATAGTGCTAAGTTTGCTGTTGATGCTTGCACGCCTAGTTTTTTAGGAATTAAAAAATTTCTTGCATATCCATCATTAACCTCTAATATTTGATCTTTTTTTCCTACGCCTTTAACGTCTTGAGTTAAAATTACTTTCATTTTCAATTCCTCCTATTTTTTATTAATTTTCTATCATATATTCATCTATTGCATTTTTTAGTTTTAATAATGCATCATCTATAGTTGTATTTGGAAGTTGCGCACCCGCTAGGGTTATATGGCCTCCTCCACCTAGTTTTTCTAATATTAATTGAACATTTATATCTCCTATAGATCTACCACTAATATATATTGTATCATCTGTTTTTCCTAAAACAAAAGATGCACTAATTCCACTTATAGTTAACAATTCATCTGCTGCTTTTGCTATAACTAATGTTGTGTTTAATTCATCTTCATTATAAGTAGATATTGCTATTGAACCTTTAACTATTTCGGCTTTTGATATTATATTTGATATTATTTGATATGTTTTTAAATCATCTTGGAACCATTTTTTTACTTTGATTATATCAACGCCACATTTACGTAAGTATGCAGCTGCTTCAAATGTTCTTACACCTGTTTTAAATGTAAATTCTTTTGTATCAAGCATTATTCCAGCATATAGTGCTTCAACTTCAATTGGTGATAATTTTATTTTGATTGGTGAATATTGTATTATTTCTGTTACAAGTTCTGATGCTGATGATGCGTATACTTCATGAAAACTTAATATTGTATCTTTAATATAATCTGTGCTTTTTCTATGGTGATCTATTTCTACAACTTTTTTTGCATTTTCTAGTACTTTAATTGATTCTACATAATTTGTTTTATTTGTATCTACAATAACTAATAATGTATCATCTGTCATTTTCTCTAATGCTGTTTCTCCATTTATTACACATCCAATATATTCTTCATCTTTTTCTATTGCTTCTAAAAAGCTTGATATTCCAACTGCTTTTGAATCAACTACAATGTTTGCTTCTTTATTTAATGTTTTTGATAATCTATATATTCCAAGTGCTGATCCTATTGCGTCCATATCACTATTTGTATGTCCCATGACTAATACATTATCAGACTCTTCTATTAATTTTACTAATGCTGTAGAAACTGTTCTTGCCTTGACCTTAGTCCTTTTTTCAACTTCTTCAGTTCTTCCACCAAAAAATTCGTATTTCTGGTCTTGCTTTATTATTGCTTGATCTCCGCCTCTTCCTAGTGCAATTTCTTGTACTGCTTGTGCTGATCTATATTTTTCATCAAGTGTTTCTCCATCTTTTGAAAAAGAAATACTCAATGTTGCTTGGATTCCATCTAATATTTGTAGTTCTTTGATTTGTTGTAAAATATTCATCTTATCTTTTTTTGCATTTTCTAAATTTTTATTGTCTATTACAACATAAAATTTATCACGCTCTACTTTTACTACCAATGCTGAATATTTTAATGCCCATTCATATATACATTGCTCAATTTTCGCAATTACTTGTGATTTTATTTCTCCTGATAATCTTTGATTTATTTCATCATAATTATCTATTGAAATCATTCCTATATTTATTTCAGTTTCTTCTTCTTTTTCTTGAAGCTTTTTTATTTCTGTTTGATCTATAAAATATAATATAAATGTATAATCACTATTTTCATCTTTATTTGTTTTTATATAAGTTCCTAATATTTTATAAGTTTTTTTGTTTATATCAAACTCTATTTCAATTTTACCTTTTTGCTTTCTTTCGGCATTTTTGTTTTCAGATATTGCTATTTGCTTAATATTATTTAACAATGCCATTAATTCCGAATTATCTTTGTTTACTTCTTCAAACTCACTATTAAACTTTTCACTTCTCCAAATTATATTTCCATTTGTTTCTATAATAATTAATGGAAATGGTGAATTTATTAATGTTGTTTTTGCTGCATTATTAACATTTAATGTTAAGTCTCTCAATTGTTCAGATAATTCAGATTTTCTTCTTTTATTATTTATTATTGTTGCAGCTATTAAAATTATATATAGTACTGCTAATATAATTAATGCTATTAGTTCCAATTTTTATCTCCTCTTACACGTTTTTATTATACTACGCAATACTTTTCCTGTCAATTGTTTCAAGGGTTCAAGGTTGTTTTTATGATTTTATTTATATAAAAAAAGAAATGTTTTAGAATGCCAAACATTTCTTTTTTTTATATTATTCTTCTACTGATTCTGTTTTACTTGGATCTTTCATTCTTTCATTATACATCTTTTCTAATTTTTGAACGTATTCTGGATCATCCATTGTTTCTTCAGTATTTATGTATGTTTCTTGATATTTTTCCATACCTGTTCCGGCTGGGATTAATTTACCAATGATAACATTTTCTTTTAATCCTACTAAATAGTCTGATTTACCTTTTATTGCTGCATCTGTTAATACTCTTGTTGTTTCTTGGAATGATGCTGCTGATAAGAAGCTGTCTGTTGCAAGTGATGCTTTTGTAATACCTAGTAAAATTCTCTTTCCTGTTGCTATTTGTTTTCCTTCTGCTGCTAACTTTTCATTGATTTCATTTAGTTCATTTACATCAATTTGCATTCCTGGAATTATATTGCTGTCTCCTGGATCTTCGATTTTTACTTTTCTTAACATTTGTCTTGCAATAACTTCAATATGTTTATCGTTGATATCAACACCTTGGCTTCTATAAACCTTTTGAATTTCTTGTACTATATATTCGTGAACTGCTTCTGCTCCCTTAATTTCAAGTATTTCATTAGGGTTGATTGAACCTTCAGTAATTGGATCACCTTTTTCTACTTCTTGTCCTTCTTCTACTTTTAATTTTAGTCCAAATGGAATTGAATATGATCTACTATCATCTTTACTTGTTATTGTAACTTGCTTTTTCTTCTTTATTTCTGTAATTGATACTACACCTGAGATTTCAGTTATAATAGCAAGACCCTTTGGTTTACGAGCTTCAAATAGCTCCTCAACTCTAGGAAGACCTTGTGTAATATCTTCTCCACCAGCAACACCACCTGAGTGAATTGTTCTCATTGTAAGCTGTGTACCTGGTTCACCTATTGATTGAGCTGCTATTGTTCCTATTGGTTCACCTATTTGTAAATCTCCTCTTGTTGACATACTCATACCATAACATTTTTCACAAATACCATGTTGTGTTTTACAATTTAATACTGATCTTACTGTTACTCTTTCGATTCCAGCTGCAACGATTGCTTTTGCTTGTTTATCTGTGATTTTTGATTCTTTTGAAGCTAAGATTTCTCCTGTTTCTGGATGTTTAATATCATTTAATGGATATCTTCCTATAATTCTTTCTTCTAATGATTCAATTACTTGATTTCCATTCATGATTGCATATACTTCAAGTCCTTCTGTTGTTCCACAATCATGTTCTCTTACGATAATATCTTGTGAAACGTCTACTAATCTTCTTGTTAAGTATCCTGAATCGGCTGTTCTTAAAGCTGTATCTGAGAATCCTTTACGTGTTCCGTGTGCTGCGATGAAGTACTCTAATGAGTCTAGACCTTCATAGAATGATGATTTAATTGGAATTTCAACTGTTTTACCTGTTGTACTTGCCATCAATCCACGCATACCTGCTACCTGACGTAATTGTGATAAGTTACCACGTGCTCCAGAATCTGACATCATGTAAATTGGATTTAATTTATCAAATTTACTAATCATTACTTTTGCAACTTCGTCTGTTATTCTTTCCCAAACTTTAATTACATTTGTATAACGTTCTTTGTCTGTTATTAAACCACGTGCATATTGTTTTGCAATAACATCTACTTCATCTTGTCCTTCTTTTAGTAATCCTGGTTTTTCTTCAGGAACACTAACATCATACATAGATACTGTAATACCTGCTGTTGTACAATATTTATATCCTGTTGATTTAATATAATCTAGTAATTCTGCTGTTCTGTCTAGTCCATGAATTTCAATACATTTATCAATTATTTTCTTTAATTGTTTTTTAGCTGTTGTGAAATTAATTTCTAATTCAAATTCATTTTCTGGCTTACTTCTATCTACAAATCCTAAATCTTGTGGGATTCCTTTATTATAAATAATTTTACCAATTGTTGTTTCAATTATTCCGTGTTTTATTTCATTTCCATTTTCATCATATTTTGCCATTCTTACGTGAATTTTAGCGTGTACTCCTAAATCTCCATTTAAGAAGGCCATTTCTGCTTCATCTGTTGATGAGAAATATTTTCCTGCGCCTAATACGCCTTTATTTTTTATAACTTCTTCTGAATCTCCTTCTTCAAGGTCAACATCCAATGTTAAATAATATGCTCCTAAAATCATATCTTGTGATGGTTGTGTAATTGGCGCACCATCTGTTGGTTTTAACAAGTTATTTGTTGATAACATTAAATATCTTGATTCTGCTTGAGCTTCTGGTGATAATGGTAAGTGAATAGCCATTTGATCACCGTCGAAATCGGCATTGAATGCACTACATACTAATGGATGTAGTTTGATTGCTCTACCTTCTACTAATACTGGCTCAAATGCTTGAATGCCTAATCTATGTAGTGTTGGTGCACGGTTTAATAATACTGGATGATCATGAATTACATCTTCCAATACTTCCCATACTGATGGATCCAATCTTTCTACCATTCTTTTTGCACTTCTGATATTGTTTGCTAATCCTCTTTGGCATAATTCTCTCATTACAAATGGTTTGAATAATTCTACTGCCATTTCTTTTGGAACACCACATTGGTAAATCTTTAATTCTGGTCCTACAACGATAACTGAACGTCCAGAATAGTCAACTCTCTTACCTAATAGGTTTTGACGGAATCTACCTTGTTTTCCTTTTAACATGTCTGATAAAGATTTTAATGCTCTTCCGCCTGCTCCTGTTACTGGTTTTCCTCTTCTGCTGTTATCAATTAAAGCATCAACTGATTCTTGAAGCATTCTTTTTTCATTTCTTAAAATGATTTCTGGTGCTCCTAATTCAATTAATCTTTTTAATCTGTTATTTCTATTTATTACTCTTCTATATAAATCGTTTAAGTCAGATGTTGCAAATCTTCCACCATCCAATTGTACCATTGGTCTTAAGTCTGGTGGTATTACTGGAATAACATTCATTATCATCCATTCTGGTTTGTTTCTAGAATGTCTGAATGAATCAATTGTGTCTAATCTTTTTATTAATCTTGCTTTCTTTTGCTCACTTGAATTTGAAATTTCTTTCTTAATTTTTTCTGTTAATTCGTCTACATCGACATCTTTTAATAATTTTTGAAGAGCTTCTGCTCCCATTTCTGCTTTGAATGATCCTATACCATATTTTTCTACTGCTTCATGGTATTCTTTTTCATTTAAAACTTGACATTTTGATAGTCCTGTTTCACCTTTGTCTGTTACAACATATGATGCAAAATAAACTATTTTTTCAACATCTTTTGGTGAAATGTCCAAAACTAATGCAATTCTATTTGGTATTCCTTTGAAGTACCAAATGTGTGCTACTGGTGCTGCTAGTTCTATATGTCCCATTCTTTCACGTCTTACTTTTGACTTTGTTACTTCAACTCCACATCTATCGCAAACTACACCTTTAAATCTTATTTTTTTATATTTTCCACAATGACATTCCCAATCTTTTACTGGTCCAAATATTCTTTCGCAGAATAGACCATCTTTTTCTGGTTTTAATGTTCTGTAGTTAATAGTTTCTGGCTTTTTTACTTCGCCTCTTGACCACATTCTGATATCTTCATCAGATGCTAAATCTATTTTTATTTGACTTAAGTTTTCTAACTCTTCCACTAAATAGCCCCCTATAGTTATTTGGTGTTTTACTTAGATTAAGCTCTTTTTACACTGCTGTACAATCTATAATATATGTCAGAGCTCAATCTTTTCAAACTATTTAATTTTAGTCTTATATATTATCATCAAAGCCTTCATCTTCTTCTTCGTATCCGTCACTGTCATCTGATAATAAGTTATCTTCAAAATCGTCTGTTAAATCATCAAACAATTCATCACTTGATTCCTCGTCATCAGTATATTCAGAGTCTACATCGACTGTTGAAAATCCTTCTGATAATTCTTTTTCATCTTGTGTGGAAATGTTATTATTGTTTTTTGAATCTGTTATTGAATTAAAATCAATTCCATCATCAATATCTTCTTTTAGTTCAATTTCATTCCCTTTATTAGTATATAGCTTAATATCTAGTCCTAATGCTTGTAATTCTTTTACTAATACTTTAAATCCTTCTGGAATTCCTGGTTTTGGAATATTTTCTCCTTTTACGATTGCTTCATAAGTCTTTACACGTCCAACAACATCATCTGATTTTGTTGTAATCATTTCTTGTAATGTGTATGCTGCACCATAAGCTTCAAGTGCCCAAACTTCCATTTCACCAAATCTTTGTCCACCGAATTGTGCTTTACCTCCTAGAGGTTGTTGTGTTACTAGTGAATATGGTCCTGTTGAACGAGCATGAATTTTATCATCTACTAAGTGGTGTAATTTTAACATATACATTACTCCAACTGTTACTGGATGTTCAAATGGATCACCTGTTCTACCATCATATAGGACTGTTTTACCATCTCTACTTAATCCTGCTTGTTCTAGCATATCACCGATTTGTTCGAAGCTTGCTCCATCAAATACTGGTGTTTCAACTTTCCATCCTAACGCTCTTGCTGCCATACCTAAGTGTACTTCTAATACTTGTCCTAAGTTCATACGAGATGGAATACCCATTGGGTTTAATAATATATCAACTGGTGTACCGTCTGGTAAGAAAGGCATATCCTCTTCTCTCATTATTCTTGATACAACACCTTTATTTCCGTGACGTCCAGACATTTTATCACCAACTGAAATTTTTCTCTTTGTTGCGATATATACTCTGATTATTTGATTTACTCCAGGTCCTAATTCGTCTGAATTTTCTCTTGTAAATATCTTAACATCTACTATTGTTCCTGCTTCACCATGTGGCACTCTTAATGATGTATCTCTTACTTCTCTAGTTTTTTCTCCAAATATAGCTCTTAATAGTCTTTCTTCTGCTGTTAGCTCTGTTTCACCTTTTGGTGTAACTTTACCTACAAGAATGTCTCCTGGTCTTACTTCTGCACCTATTCTAATGATTCCACTTTCGTCTAGATCTTTTAATGTATCTTCTCCTAAATTAGGAATATCTCTTGTTATTTCTTCTGGTCCTAATTTTGTATCTCTACATTCACAGTTATATTCTTCAATATGAATTGATGTAAATACATCTTCTTTAACTAATCTTTCGCTTATTAATACAGCGTCCTCAAAGTTATATCCTTCCCATGTTGTAATAGCTATTAATGCATTTTTTCCTAATGACATTTCTCCGTTATTTGTTGATGGTCCGTCTGCAATTGTTTCGCCTGCTTCTACTCTTTCTCCAACTTGTACTATTGGTCTTTGGTTGAAACATGTACCACCATTTGTTCTTTTAAATTTCAATAATTTATATGTATCAAGGTCACCATGTTCATTTCTAATGTCAATTCTTTCTGCTGTTACTTTTTCAACAATTCCCTTATTTTTAGCTAAAATTGTGATACCTGAGTCAACTGCAGCTCTATATTCCATACCTGTTGCAACTATTGGTGCTTCTGTCTTTAATAATGGAACTGCTTGTCTTTGCATGTTTGAACCCATTAATGTTCTTTTAACGTCGTCATGTTCCATGAATGGTATCATTGTTGCTGCGATTGAAGCTATTTCTTGTGGAGATACTTCAACATAATCAACCATTTCTGCTGGTACTTGTTGATATTCTGTTACTTTTCTTACTTTAATTACTTTATTAACGAATCTTCCATCTTTATCAATTGGTTCTGTTGCCTGAGCCATTATATATTTATCTTCTTCGTCTGCTGTTAAGTAATCAACTTGATCTGTTATTTTTCCTGTTTCATGGTCTACTTTTCTATATGGTGCTTCGATAAATCCATATTCATTAATTCTTGCAAATATTGCTAATGCTGAAATTAATCCAATGTTTGGTCCTTCTGGTGATTCAATTGGGCATAATCTTCCATAGTGTGTATAGTGAATATCACGTACTTCGAATCCTGCTCTCTCTCTTGTCAAACCACCTGGTCCTAATGCTGAAATTCTTCTTTTATGTGCTAATTCTGATAATGGGTTTGTTTGATCCATGAATTGTGACAATTGTGAACTTCCAAAGAACTCTCTAATTGCTGATGAAATTGGTTTTGTGTTTATTAATGCTTGTGGTGTAATTGAGTCTAAGTCTTGAACCGTCATTCTTTCTCTTACAACTCTTTCAAGTCTTGCTAAACCAATTCTGAATTGATTTTGTAATAATTCTCCTACGCATCTAACTCTTCTGTTTCCTAAATGATCAATATCATCGATTTTTCCTAATTTATGATCTAAATTTAAGAAATAGCTTATTGATGCGAATATATCTTCGTTTGTTATGTGTCTAGGTAATAATTCATCATAATTTTCTTTTAATGCTTCATATAATTTATCTTTATCAGTATTTTCAATTATTGATTTTAATAATGAATAATTTACATACTCTTTGAATTTTAAATCTCCTAAATCACTTTCTTCTACGAAATTGTGGATATCAACTGTTCCGTTACCTATAATTATTACTTTACTATCTTTAACTTTTACAGCTACTGTATTAATTCCTGAATTTTGAATTTGATTTGCTATTTCTGCCGAAATTATTTGTCCTTTTTCAACAAGTACTTCACCAGTTTGTAAGTCCATGATATCTTCAAAGGCTTCTTGATTTGTAATTCTTGTTGCAAGGCTCAATTTCATATTGAATTTGTGTCTTCCGACTTTTGCTAAATCATATCTCTTTGGATCAAAGAATAATCTATCAAACAATGTTTTAGCTGCTTCAATCGTTGGCAATTCGCCAGGTCTTAATTTTTTATAAATTTCAATTAAAGCTTCTTCTTGAGTTTTTGTTACATCTTTTTCTAATGTTAATTTTAATAGATTTTCTTCACCAAATATCTCTAAAATTTGGCTATCTTGTTCTATACCTAATGCTCTAATTAATGTTGTTATAGGTAATTTTCTTGTTCTATCAACTCTTACATATGTAATGTCATTGTTGTCTGACTCATATTCTAACCATGCACCTCTTAATGGCATTACTGTTGCTGATAATAAATTCTTTCCTTTTTTGTTATCAAAAGTACTTGCATAATAACAACTTGGTGAACGAACTAACTGGCTTACTACAACTCTCTCAGCTCCATTAATTACGAATGTTCCTGTTTCTGTCATTATTGGGAAATCTCCAAGGTAAATCTCTTGTTCTTTGATTTCTCCTGATTCACGATTAAATAATCTTACTTTTACATGCAATTTTTTTGAATATGTTGCATCTCTCTCTTTTGCTTCTTCTACTGTGTATTTTGATTTTTCATCCATGTGGTAATCAATAAAATCTAATACTAGATTTTCTGTAAAATCTGTTATTGGTGATACTTCTTTTAATACTTCACCAAGTCCTTCTTTCAAAAACCAGTTATATGAATCTTTTTGTACTTTTACTAAGTTTGGCATTTCAATAAAATTGTCGATTTTTGAAAAAGATTTTCTAGTAGTTTTTTCGTGTTTTACATCCTTTAACTTTAACAAAGGTGTACCTCCTCTTATTTTTTAAGCAGAAAGATTTTTTTGTTATTATTATAATTAAGTTCTTCTTATCATAGTTCAATTTCATTTTTTTGATAAAAACTGCCCCCCTTTTATCAAAAAAGTGAAACTTACCTAAGTAATTCTTCTTAATTACAATCATTTAAAATACAGAAAAAATGGCTATGAAACCATACACGGCAAAAAAAGGTAAACCAAATTACCATTTGATATTACCTCTTTTTAAATTTATAAACTTCTCATCATTACGAAATTTAACATCTATTAGCCCTCTAGATTTCTTTTTTCCGTATAAAAATACTTATTGTAGTATAACATTTTTACAAAATGATGTCAATAGTTTATTTTATTAATATACATATTTTTGTGGATCTATCTTTTTACCATTATATCTTATTTCGAAATGTAAATGGTTACCTGTTGAAATACCTGTTGACCCAACTGCTGCAATTACTTGTCCTTGTTCAACAACTTCACCTTTTCTTACATAAATTTTACTACAGTGAGCATATCTGATTGCTGTTGATGAATTTGATTGAATTACAACAATGTTTCCATATCCACCATATGGTGAACCTGATCCTGCAAATATTACAGTACCACCTGCTGCGGCTTTTATCGCTGTTCCTTTTGGTGCTGCAACGTCTAATCCTGGGTGATTATCCCTTGATCTCCATCCAAACCTTGATGTGATTGTATATCCTGAAGCGATTGGTTTTATTAAAGTTACTCCTAAATCAGTTTTTACGCCGACTTGTGAATTGTCAACAACTTTTGCACGTTGTTCGTATGTTGACGATGTTGAGCCTGTACTTGATGTTCTTGCATTTTTTGCCGATCTTGATGTTGATCTTGGCTGAACATATAATTGATTTATACTATCGTCAACTGATGCTAACTTAACTTCTGTTAATTCTTTTACATCTGGTAACTCATCACTATCTCCATCACTGTCTACTGGTACATCACTTGTCCCTGTATTATCAGCTAATTTTGTTTGAGATTGTGAAACTTGTGTTTCTATTTCCTTTTCTGCTACTTGTTTTTTAGCATATTTTTCAATTATTCCCAAAGAATCTGCGTTTGTACTTTTCTTGTTTTTTAATTCTTGTATAACTTTTTCTGCATCTCCAAATGTTTTTAAATATGCTTTTTCTTGATTATCTACTGTTATTGCATAATACTTATAATATGCAATTCCTGATTCCACTACCTTATTTAAAATGTCTTCGTCGTTTGTTTTAATATTTCTTTTTAATAATACTGCTTTGTATGTTGGTAATGCATCTACTTCAACGAATGCTACATCATCACCGTTTCCTGTATTTATATAATCATTAATTCTTTTTTGTAAAACCACTTTATCTCTTGTATAACCTATAACTTTGCCATTAAGACTTACTTCATATGTTTGGCTATATGCAATTTGTAAAATACTTAATATGACAACAGCTGCTAATATGGCTATTGAAGCTAATTTAATTGATTTTCTTAGACCAACAGCTAATTTCTTAACTCTTAAAATATTAATTACCTCCATTTTTTGGCTCTTGCTCTATTATACTACATTATTGTTTTTTTTGCAAATTCAATCTTTTTGCTATAGCCATTTTTGTTGATATTATTGAGTTTTATATCATTTTAATTAGTCTATTAAATTTCTCTTTTATATAACTTTCTAATTTTGTCATAAATTCTTCTGGCTTTATTTCCTTTTTCGCTACTAAGTCTAATCCCTTTTCCCAACTTGCAGTTAGTTTTGGATTTAACATATCTTGCATTGACATTCTAACAATATCAAATATTGCTTCGCCTTTTTGTGTTGGTGTCACTATTTGCGTTTTATTATTTATTTGTATATAGTCTATTTTTTCTAGCTTCTTTATAATTTCTGCCCTTGTTGCACTTGTTCCTATTCCAGCACCTTTTATTTGTTCTCTGAGTTCTTCGTCTTCTATTAGTTTACCGGCATTTTCCATTGCTAATATTATACTTCCAGAATTATATCTAGTTGGTGGTGTTGTTTCGCTGTTTTTTATTTCGTAATTTTCAACTTCTAGTTTATCGCCTTTTTTATAGGTTATCTTTGTTAATTGCCTCTCTTCTTCATCAAGTTCTTTGTTTTTTAATATCTTTTGATATCCTTGGGCTATACAAATTTTATCACTTGATGTAAATTTTTCTTTATCAATATCTATCACTATATTTAATTTATTGAATTCTGCTGGTGGATAGAATATTGCTAAAAACCTTTTTGTTATTAGCTTTAATGTTTGTTGCTCTAATTCTGATAATTTTTCATAGTTTTCAAAGCCTTGTCCTGTGGGAATTATTGCATAATGATCTGTTATTTTTTTATCATTTACATATTTAGTTTTTTCTAGTTTGCCAACATATTTGTTTTCAGACATTTCTTTTAGAATTGATTGTATTTCTTCATCTTTGTAGTTTTTTACTAAATTATTTAGATTTTTTGATATTACTTTTGCTATTGCAGTCGATAAAACTCTGGCATCTGTTCTTGGATATGTTATTAATTTTTTTTCATATAAATTTTGTGCTATTTCCAATGCTCTATCAGGGGATATTTTAAATTTCTTACTACACTCATTTTGTAATTCTGCTAAATTGAATAATAATGGAGCTGATTCTTTAACTTTAGATTTTTTTATTTCTTCAATTATCGCTTCTTTTCCTTGCAATTCTAGAATCAATTTCTTAGCTTCATTTTCTTCTTTAAATCCTGTGTCATTATATAATTTAGGGCTTTCATTATATCTTGACATTTCTGATACTTTCCACTCAGCTTGAAATTCTTTTAATGTTGCTTGAATTTTATAATATGGTGTTTTTACAAAATTTCTTATTTCTCTTTCTTTGTTAACGACCATTCCTAACACACAAGTCATTACTCTTCCTATTGATATAATGGATTTATCTGTTTTTAACTTATTTGACAAATTCTGTCCATACATTAAAGTTAACATTCTTGAAAAGTTAATACCTATTAAATAATCTTCTTTTGCTCTTAAATATGCACTGTCTGATAGACTATCATATTCGCTTGAATCTTTTGCTTCTTTTATTCCTCTTCTTATTTCTTCTTCTGTTTGTGAATCTATCCATACTCTTTTTATTTTAATCTTTGGATCTGGTTTCACCATCATTAAAACTAGTCTTTGAATATATTCTCCTTCTCTTCCAGAGTCTCCTGCATTATATATTTCATCTATGTCGTCTCTTGTCATTAATGATTTTATTATATTAAATTGTTTTTCAACTTGAGGTATTATTTCATATTTCCAATCTTTTGGTATAAATGGTAATGTTTCTATTCTCCAATATTTTAATTGTTCATTATATTTTTCCGGATAACTCATTGTTACCAAATGACCTACGCACCATGTTATTATCCATTCTTCTGATTCTAAATATCCATCTCTTCTTGTAAAATTATTAGATATCACCTTTGCAAATTCCATTGCTACTGATGGCTTTTCTGTTATTATTATTTTCTTTCCCATAGTATTTTTATACCATAGGTGTTTCTTTTCTTCAAGAATTTTTATGTCCTTTTTTCTTTATTTATTCTCTGTTTTTCTTGATAATTCTTGATTATATAAAAATAAAAAACATTTCACATTACATTAATGCAAAATGTTTTTTGTTTTATTGAATTTCTGAAATTGCAGTATTTGCTGCAATTGCTCCATCTGAAGCTGCTGTTATTAATTGTCTTAGTTCTTTTTCTCTGACGTCTCCTGCTACATATATCTTTTCAATATTTGTATGGACTCCATCTTCTGATTTTATATAACCTGATTCATTTAAATCTACAAATCCTTTAAATATCTCTGTATTTGGTATTTGTCCAATTGCAATAAATAATCCTGAAATATCAATCTTTGTTATTTCATTTTCATTATTTATTATTTCTAATCCTGTAAGTTTATTTTCTGCAATTAGTTTATGTGGTTTATTATTTAAAATAAATTCGACATTTTTCTTTGATTTTAGAATTTCTATAGCTTTTTGATCTGCTCTAAATCCTTCTCTTCTATGAATCAAATATACCTTTTCTGCTAAATCTGATAAATAAATTGCATCTTCAATTGCTGTGTTTCCACCACCTATTACGGCAACATTTTTTCCTTTATAAAATCTTCCATCACATGTTGCACAATATGAAATACCTCTACCTACTAGTGCATCTTCTCCTTCTAATCCAAGTTTTCTATTTTGTGTTCCTGTTGCAATTATAATTGCTTTTGCTTGATATTGATTTTTGTTTGTGGCAACTAATCTATCTTCAGTTATGTTTTGAACTTCTTCTCTCTTATATGTTACACCTAATTCTTTGACTTGATTATATAGATTTGTTGCATATTCTATTCCTGAAATATGATTTAGTGCAGGAAAATTTTCAATATCTGGTGTGTTTATTATTTGACCACCATAATTTTTTCCCTCAAGAATCAATGTTTTTTTATTTGCTCTTGTTGCATATATTCCTGCTGTCATACCTGCTGTTCCAGCGCCTACAATAACTATATCAAATTCTTCCATTTATTCACCTACTATTAATCTTTCTACTTTTGACATCACATCTTTCATGTTATGAGTTGGTTCAAATCTTTCTACAACATTTCCATTTCTATCTACTAAAAATTTTGTAAAATTCCATTTGATTTCTGGATTATTTTTATAATCTTTGTCAATTGATTTTAACATTACTAACATTGCTAATGCTTTTGGTCCATTTCCAAACCCTTCAAATCCTTTTTGAGTTTTTAAATATTTAAATAATTCGATTGTATTTTCACCATTTACATCTGATTTTTTCATTTGTTCAAATTTTGTATTATATTTCAATGCACAAAATTCATGTATTTCTTCATCTGTTCCTGGTGTCTGTCCTGCAAATTGATTACATGGTACATCTATTATTTCTAAGCCTTGATCATGGAATTTTTCATACATTTCTTCTAATTCTTTATATTGTGGTGTAAATCCGCAACCTGTTGCTGTATTTACTATTAAGATAACTTTTCCTTTTAAATCTTTTAAATTTAAATATTCGCAATTTGGCTTCTCTACTTTATAATCGTATATATTCATTATTTTCTCCAATAATTTTATTTAATATATCTTTTAGATTTATTAATTCTTCTAATGGTAGATTTATACATTTCATCATTTCAATTGGTATATTTTTAGCCTTTTCCTTTAATGCCTTACCTTCGTTTGTTAATGTTATTGATAGATTTCGTTCATCCTCTTTTGATTTCTCTCTTTTTATATATCCTTTATGTTCTAATTTTCTCAAAAGTGGTGTTAGTGTTCCTGAATCTAAGTATAACTTTTCTCCTAAATCTTTAACATTTTCCTTTTCTACTTCCCACATTACCATCATTGTAATATATTGTGTGTATGTTAAATCTAATTCTTTTAAAAATTTATTATATTTTCTAATAATTTCCTTTGATGCTACATATAAAGGAAAACATACTTGATTACTCAATTTCAATGAATCATATTGTTCCATTTTTAACCTCTTTTCTACCACTTTTTAATTGTATGCAATTAATGTTCTATAGTCAATATTTTTGATTTAATAATCATCTAAAATTCACATTTTATTCAAAAAGTAATAAGTTCCTGGAACACTGGAATCCCAAGAACTTGTATTTTATAGCTCTGACAAAATGTATTTTATAATGTTTATTAACTTATCAATATCCTCTTTGTTATTATATATGTGTAAACTCACTCTTATTGCGTCATCTGATTTACCACTTTTACAAAAGTCCCCTGTTCTTACACATATTCCATAATCACTTAAAATTTCTCCTAATTCAGAACTATCTATTCCTTCTATTTTAAATGTTATAATTCCATATCCTATTATACAACTACGTTTATCTATACCTTTTGAAAATTCTATATTAGGGATTAATTTCAACTGTTCATATAAATATCTAGTTAAGTATAGCATATATTTTTCAATATCTTCAATCCCTATTTTATTTATATAATCAATTGCTGAACCTAGTGAGATTATACCTGATATATTTTGTGTTCCTGATTCTAGTACTTCCGAAGCTTTATTTGTTGATATTCCTTCTTTCTCTTTACCGCCGCCTACTTTATAAGCTTTCATTTCTTTTATATTTTCACTTTTAATATAGCATACGCCTATTCCTGTTTCTGCAAACATTTTGTGGCCTGAAAAATATGCAAAATCTACATCAAGTTTTTTTACATCTATATTGATATGTCCTACGCTTTGGCTACAGTCCAATACTATTTTGCAGTTTGGATTTTTTATTCTAATTCTAGGTATAATTTCTTCTATTTCCATTTCTAAACCATATACATTGTGAATATGGCTTAAGACCACTATTTTTGTTTTTTCATTTATTTTAGAGATCAAATTATCTTCTATGTAATCTCCTTCAATATCAATCAATATTTCTTTTTCAATTATATTAATTTTGAATTTATTTAATATATTTATCAAATTCATCCAAGGAAGAATTGTTGATTTATGATCTTCTTTACAAAGCATTATTTCATCATTGTTTTGTAAATTATTTAACATGTATGAATATGCAATCAAATTTGAACTGTCAGTTGCTCCTGATGTAAATATTATTTCATTTTCTTTAGCATTAATAAATTTTGCAACTTTTTTTCTTGTTTTTTCTACTTTTTTATTTGCTTTTCTTGCCCAATCATAATTCCCTCTGCCTATATTTGAACAATATTCTAAATAATATTTATTAATTTCATCGATAACTTGCTTTGGCTTTTGAGATGTTGCTGCACTATCTAAATAAACAATATTCGAATTTAATATCGGAAAATCTTTTCGTAATTCTTCCATTTGTCTTATTTTTTCTGTGCTTATATTATTTGCATTGATTTTACAATCATTTGTCTTCATTATATTATTCCTTCTCTAAGACTCCTTTTTAGTGGAAGTGAATTTTCTCTCCAAGCTGTCATTCCATTTTCTATGCTGTATACATTCATTCCTTTTTTATTCAATAAACTACTAAATTTCTTTGACTTATCCCCTATACTACATACTAATAGTAATGAGTTTTCTTTTGAAAATGGTGTACCATTATCTACTAAATCTTCAAAAAAGATATCTGTAATATTGATAGCATTTGCTATGTGTCCATTTTTATAAGCTAAATTTCCCCTTAAGTCAATTATGATTGGATTGTTTTTTTCAATCCATTCTTCTGCATTATTAACATCTATTGTTTTAGCATAATTCATATCTTCTTCTGTTAATGTTCGAATCGTTTCTCTCTTTATTTCTGAATCAAATATTTCTGGTCTTCTTTTCTTAATATATGACATGTACCATTCCATTCTGTCACATGCTATAAACACTGCATTTGCTGGTTCTTTTAACTTATCATCTATTTCTCTCAAATATTTTAGTGTTCCTTTAAATGCTGCTCCACTGGTAGGTCCTCCTAAAATTCCACATTTTCTATTAAGGACTAGCATTTCTTCAATGGCTTCATCGGAATTAACTAATACTATTTCATCATATAATGATTTATTAAATATTCCTACTTCGTACATTTCGTCTTTATTTCTTATTCCTGGAATTGTGTCTCCTTTTTCTGCAATTATCCCAATCTTTTTTAAATTTTGATTTTTTTCTAATAGATACTCAATTGTTCCTCTTGAAGATCCAGTTGTCCCCAGCGTTCCAAAAAAATAATCTACTTTTCCAAGATCATCATATATTTCTTTACCTGTATGTTCATAGTGTACTTTAGGATTTTTTAAATTTGTATATTGATTTGTGTGATAGTACTTATTAGGATTTTCAGATACAATTCTGTCAATATATGCAACTGGATCATTTGGATCTGTTGGGTCTGGACATTCTGATAGTCCTGGTAATTCTTCTATTTCTGCTCCAGTCACTTTCAAAATTTCTTTTGTTTCTGGTATTTTTATTCTGTTAGTAACTGTTTTAAATGGAATTCCATTCATACTGCATATAATTTGTAATGCTTTTGCTGTATTTCCACTTGATGACTCTATTACTGTCATATTATTTTCTTTTAATTTTTGAATCTCATCTTTAAGCATTGCATATCCTGCTCTGTCTTTTAGTGAACCAAATGGATTATATAATTCACATTTTGCGTATACATTGATGTTTTTCAGTTTTGTTATTTCTTTGCTTATTTCAATTAATGGTGTGTTTCCTATTAATTCTGTTACACTCTTATATAGCACTTGTTTATTCCTCCTTTGAGCATTTCAATGGTTCATAATTTTCATCCATATAGAAAATTATTTTTCCATTTTCAAAAGTTGCTACTACCTTTGTTGCAATTTTCTGCTTTATTGTATGTGATTGGTCAAAATCCATAAAATATCCTGCAGTATTTACGAATACTATCAGATCTCCACTTTGTGGTATTTTGTCTATAAATATTTTTCTTTTGAAAATAATGTCATTTTCCATACAAAGATTTCCTATAAAGAAGACTCCTTTTCCATTACTTTCTTCTTTGGAATTACTTATTAATATTGGGTCAACAAACATTTCTTGCTCTCCAATTAATAAATCGGATCTCTTCATATCTAATCCGACTAAATAATCTCCGTTTTCATTTTCTTTTACAAAATTTACTTTTGATATGTTTAGTCCGGCTCCATCTAACAAACTACATCCTGGTTCAATATATAATTCAATCATATTTTCACTCAATATTTCGCCTATTTCTCTGTTTTGAAATTTAGTTAATCGACTTGATAATATTTCATCTAATAATTTGTTTCCGGTTATTTCATTGTAATAATCATGAATATTTAAAATTCCTTTTAATACTCCTTTTTCAGCTCTTAATCCAAAAGATGTATTATTCCATGTTAAATCATTTTTTCCTGATAATATTGATTCCTTTAATTCACTTATGCTTTCATTCCATTCTTCTTTGCTTTCTATATAGTTGACTTTAAGCCCTCCACCTATATCTAAAACATAAGGATTTAGTCCTTGTTCAAACATTTCTTCAAATATTTCGATACAATTTTCTATTGCTAATATTTTTTCTTTTACATTTACTGTGTCTAAATGGAATGATATACCTATTATTTCTAGACTTTTATCGTTTTCTTGAACGTATTTTATCAATTTATTTACTTGATTTTTTGGAGTTCCAAATCTACTGCTTCTGTTTATAATTTTAGTTTCTTCTGACTTAAATCCGTTTAATCTTAATAAAATTCTTATTTTGTTTTTTGTTTGAATCTTTTCTTTGAAATAATTAATTTTCTTTATTTCTTCTAAGTTGTCTACATTAAAAACAATGTTATGTCTTATTCCTAAAATAATAAATTCATCATTTTTAGGTCCTGTTGCTTCGATTCTATCTCCTGTAAATCCATTTGATAATGCTGATTTTAATTCTTCTAATGAAGCTACATCAACATTTATCTGATTTTGTAGTGCTTGCTTTAAAAACGAATTTGATTTGTTACATTTATGTGCATAATATATTTTTCCAGAAAGGTGATGTTTCTTTAGTGTCTCTTTAAAATTACTTATATTCTTATCCATTACATTTGGAAACAATATATTTAATGGGGATCCATAGCAATTAGCTAATTCTTTTAATTTTTCTTTGTTTTCAATTATATCCCTTGTCTCTTGATTTAATTTTGGTGTAAATTTAAACATCTTATCACTTCCTCATAATTGAATTCTGGATCAATGTATTCTGTTAAATCTTTATTATAAAATTGACTATACCATTCACCACAATCATCTTTATATACCTGTTTTTGAATCTCATAATAATTATTCCAGTCTTTTTTTGTTGATTTTAATAGCTCAAATATCTTTTTATTTATTTCATTATTGTCTAAAACAAAGTTATTAAATTCTTCTTCATGTCCTTGTTCATATTTTCTTAGATATTCTGAATCTTTGACAAACCCTAAAATATTCTTTTCATCTATTTGTGATTTGATAAATTCTATATCATCTTGATTTCTAACCTTATTTCCTATTACATAATTATTTATTTTATATTTTTTTGTTATTTCTACAAAATCCTTATATACATCAATACTTTTCTTTGTTGGTTCTACAACAAAAACATTAATGTCTGAAACACAGAACATACTTGTTCCAACACTATCAACTCCAGCTGTTGAGTCAGTTATTACTGTTAATTTATCATTATCTAATAAGCGATTATATATCAAAACTGCACTCCCTAATTGGCTGTGATAACAAGCATATCCTACATTTTTATCAGTATATGTTCCAACTGTTAGTAATGCTAAATTTTCATTTTTGTATGTTGCAAATTTCTTAAAAAATTCATCATCAAGTGATGGTTTAATAAATATACTATCATTTGTTGGTGGTGTTGTTCCTATAATTATTTTATTATTTCTTTCTAAATATTTTGAAATTTCTTCAAAATCATCTCCTAAATATTTAGTTTCCATATTTAAACTTTGTCCTAGATGCACATTTATATCGGCATCTATTGCTAATACTTTTTCATCCTTATTTTCTAAAAATTTTATAAATGAAGTAGATAATGTTGTTTTTCCACTTCCACCCTTTCCTAAAAAAGATACTCTCATTGTTTCCCCCTATTTATTAAATACACTCATTACATTTTCCATATAATATAGTTTTGCTTGGATCTAATTTTATTTTATATTCTTTTTCTATTGAATCTTCGATTTTTTCAAATTCATTATCTTCTAAATGTAGTGTTTTTCCACATTTTTCACACCTAAAGTGGATATGTTCTTTACATTTGTCGTCTTTAATGTATTTGTAATAACTACTTACAGAATTATTATCAATATAATACTTATCTACAATGCCTGCTTCTACTAATTTTTTTAATTGCCTATATACGGTAGTTTGGCTACATTGCTTATTCTTTTTAATTATGTAGTTAACTATCATTTGTGCAGATAGGTCTTTTTCATGATTTTGTTTTAAATAATTTAAAATTAGCTCTTGTTGTTTTGTATTATACTTATTCATTTTATTCCTCCATACATTATTTGAAAATGATAATCGTTTTTAAATTTTATCATTTTTTATCTTATAAGTCAACATTTGTTTAGTTCATACGTTTTGCCTTTTTAAACTTTTAGTTGATTTTTTATATATTTTGTTATATAATAATAGTTATAATAAATTTTAAAGGAGGTATCTTTATGTTTTTTCTTGGAGCTCGGAAGGCTAGTTTTCTAGCTTATCCAAAAAATGGCGACGATACAGGTGTATCGTTGCCAATCAAAAAAGATTCGGATGATCAATTAGTTGTTGATGTCTTTGCGGATCCTGCAAACAAAACAGCTGACCTAGTTATCTACCCGGATCAAGTTGGTGGAATCATCAACCTATGCTTCTCATTTGACTCAATGCAGGACTTCATTGCACTATATGTTAGCGTTAGGCCTGCATGGGATGAGGATGATGAAGAAAGGCCAATGATTGATATTCCGGTCATGTTTGACCCTGAGGAGTCTGAAAATGATGAAGTCATTTCTTTAAGGCTACCTGATGAGCCTGCTATGATTTCTATCATGATTCCAGATAAACTAAATCTGAATCATGGTCGAAATACTCTGACTATTACTAAGATTTAAAAATAACCCAGTGCATCGGACTTTGATGCACTGGGTTTCTCCATTTTATTAAATTAAATTAAAATAAAAAAAAATCAAGGATTAACCTTGATTACATGGTTGCGGGGGCAGGACTCGAACCTGCGACCTTTGGGTTATGAGCCCAACGAGCTGCCAACTGCTCCACCCCGCGATGTATTAAACTTTAATCATTATACGGCCTTTTTTTAATTATGTCAATACTTATTAAATATTTTTTTACTTTTGTTTGAGTTCTTATTAATTTTCTGTTATAATTTTGTAGTAGATTTTTATCTACATTATTAAGGATTAAGGAGGTATTTATATGAACGAAGAATATATTATAAAAAAATGTAATTCATGTGGTACAACTGTTAGAGTTTTAAAAAATAATTGTGACTCTTTAACTTGTTGTGGTGAATTAATGGTTGAATGTGTTCCTAACACAGTTGATGCAGCTGTTGAGAAACATAAACCAGAAGTTGTAATTGATGGTGATAAGATCAATGTAACAGTTAATCATGTTATGGAAGATGATCATTATATTGAATGGATTTCAATTTCTATTCCTGGAAAAAGAGAAAAAGTTGTTTATTTGAATCCAGGAGATGTTGCTAAAACAACATTTTGCTATGTTCCTGGTTCTAAAGTTTATGCATATTGCAATAAACACGGACTTTGGATGACAGAAGTTAAATAATTATTTTACAAAATGAAAAGAAGGGGCTATAAAAATGTCCCTTCTTTATTATTATTTATTTGTTTTCTGTATTTGTTGTTTCAGCTTTTGTTTCAGCTTGAGCTTCTACTTTTGCGCCTTGATATACATAGTTTTTAGAGAAACCTGTAATCATGAATCCGATTGGTGGGAATAATCCTAAAACTACACCCATTCCAGCTCCTTTTCCAAATTTCTTCATTAATTGAATTCCCATGTATATATTTGCTCCTAGCCATCCTACATATGGGATGTAATAGAAAAATACATATTGTTTTGGAATATCTGCTTTTTCAAATAAACATACTAAATTATATCCTAAAAGTAATCCTTCCCATCCTGGTAATCCTAATTTTTCGAATGTTTTCCAAAGTCCAATTGCTGTCAATATTACACATACTATTCCAATTATAGATACTAATACTATTGTAATTATTGTGTCCCTTAATGATGCTCCATATGCTAAATAACTCAATGGATATCCATAACTATATCCGTATCCATACATATTTTATCCTCCTTTTTTCTAGATTTCATTGAGATTATACTATAAAAAAAATAAAAAGACAATATTTAGAATATATAGTTCATTCTAAATTTATTGTCTTCTTTTGTTATAAATTTAATTTTTATTTCTTTTTATTTTTCTCTTTTGTTGTATTTAAGAACTTAAATACAAGTCCTGCTATAACTGCACCTAAAATTGGGGCTACAATGAATAACCATGATTGTGCTAATGCATCTGTTCCATTTCCTGATATTGCAGTTACTAATGCAGGTCCAAATGATCTAGCAGGGTTTACTGATGTTCCTGTAAAAGTAATTCCTAATAAATGAACTACTGTTAATGCAAGACCTATAATTAATCCTGCTATAGATGAATCTTTTTCTTCAGAAGTTGCTCCTAATACTGTGTAACAGAAAATGAATGTTAGAACTGTTTCAAGTATTAATGCACCTAATAAAGTAATTCCAGAACCATCTACAACTCCAAAAGAGTTTGTTCCTAATCCTGTAACGTTAATTATTTCAGAACCTTTAAAAGTAAATTGTTTAAATACTACATATAATAATGCAGCACCTAATATTGCACCAATAAATTGAGATACAATATAAACAATAAATTCTTTCAATGTTATTCTCTTATTAATTAACATTGCTACTGAGACTGCTGGGTTGATATGGCATCCAGATATTTTTCCAATAGAATATGCCATTGCAACAACTGATAAACCAAATGCTAATGCTGTTGCTACTAAATTAGATCCACCAAATAAAGCTCCTACGCCACATGCGATGAAAACTAATACTAATGTTCCTAAGCACTCAGCAATTCCTTTTTTTAGTAAATTCATGCTTCTTGTCTCCTTTCTTATGTATTCTTTTGACATTTTACAATTATATTTTTACTTTTTCAAGATATTTTATTTTAATATTATATTTCATTATTATTTTATCGTTATTTTATCTTTCAATGATTTGAATTTACTTTCTCCTATACCAGGAATTTTCTTTATTTCATCAATTGCCTTAAATTTACCTGTTTTACTCCTGTATTCAATAATTTTTTCTGCAGTTCCTTCTCCAATTCCTGGCAATGTCGCTAATTTCTCTTTATTTGCTGTATTTATATTTACTTTTGAATCTTTTTTAGATGTTGTATTTATTCCCTCTTGTATGATTCCGACTCCTGGTTCAGTTTGTACTATTTCTTTTTCTAGTTTTTCATTATATCTTGGAATATATAGTTGTACTCCATCGTCAAGTATGTATGCTAAATTAACTTTGGATAAATCTGCATCTTCTGTTTTTCCTCCTGCTGCTGTTATTGCATCAATTATTCTAGATCCTTCTGGAAGCTTTACAACTCCTGGTGTTATTATTTCTCCAGAAATATCTACCATTATTGTTTTATTTTCTTTTTCCTTTATTCCTAATTTAAATTCTACCTCATTATTTGATTCTTGTGATTTTTTAATTTCATTTTTGAGTGGATCATTTCCATAAATGCTAAATAGCCAAATAAATGCCAATATTACTATTAATAAAGCTGCTAAAATGAGTCCAATTTTTTGCTTTATATTTAATTTTTCTAGAAACGATTTGATTTTATTCATAGTCCTCCTTTAATTTTTAAATTTATTAATATATAATTGATACAATATTTTATTTTATGGAGATTATTTTGAAAAAGAAAATTTCAGTTTTTTTAATTTTATTATTATTTATTTCAAATTTTATTATTTTTAGTTATGGTACCTCTAGCTTAACTACTACGAATAATGAGCCTACTGTATATGCTAAAGCAGCTGTTTTGTACGATGTTAATACTAATAAAATTTTATATACAAAAAACGCATACGAAAAAATGTTTCCGGCTAGTACAACAAAAACAATGACTGCTATTTTAACTATGGAAAATTGTAAATTAACTGATATTGTAAAAGCTAGTTATTATGCAATTCATGAAATTCCTAAAACATATTCAACAGGTTTATTAGTTCCAAATGAAGAGTTAACTATAGAGCAATTACTTAATTTGCTTATGATTCCTTCTGCTAATGATGCTGCTTATATTTTAGCTCAATACATTGCTAATGGTTGTTCTAATCAATATGATATGTCTGATTCTTCAGATGCGAAGAAAAAATTTGATTCAGATATAGAGACTTTTGCAAATATGATGAATAAGAAGGCGCTTGAACTTGGTTGTAAAAACACACATTTTATAAATCCTAATGGTGTTCATAATGAAAATCATTATTCGACAGCTTATGATTTATGTTTAATTGGAAATTATGCTTTGAAATTTCCTGACCTTGCAAATATTACAAAAAAAGTTCATTATTCTCTTTCTCCAACATCGGAATATTCTAAATTATATTCTGAGCCTAGGGTCTTTGATAATACTAATTATTTGATTAATAAGAATTCTTATGGATTTTATAAATATGCTATTGGACTTAAAACTGGTTATACTGATGCTGCTGGTTATTGCATAATTGCTTCTGCTAAAAAAGATAATCGCACATTAATTGCTGTTATCCTCGGTTCAGAGACTATAAAAAATGTTACTTCATCTAGAGAACATGATTGTGCTAGACTATTTGATTTTGGTTTTAATAAATATAATTATCAAACAATAGTAAATAAAGGTAGTTTAGTTTCTACTACTAAAATTATTAATGGAACTCCAAAAACAAGAGATTTAAAATTAATTGCTAAAGATGATTTGTTAATATTAGTGAAACAAGATTATATTATTGATGTCAATAGAAACATTGTTATGAAACAAGTTTTGGCTCCTATAAAAAAAGGGGACATTGTTGGTTACTTAGAGTGTAGTGTTGATGGTGATAAATATTCTGTTGATTTAATTGCTGATAGTGATGTTGAATCTTCAATATTTTCTAATATTATTTTGATAATAATATGTATTATTATTCTAATATTCATTTTATATTTATTTAGAATGAGAAGAATTAAAAAGAAAAAAGCTAAATTTAGAAGAAAACGTATTAATAAAAATAAGCTACCTTGATGATAGCTTATTTTTATTATATATTCAATTGTTTTTAGATACATAAATTTGCGATTATTCTACAATTACTAATAATCTTTTCCTATTAATATAGTAATACTATTTTTTTCACTTGTTTTACCAACTGCAATTTTACCTGTTCCTAGTAAAGATTTTACTGCTTCTACATCCTCTGTATTTAAATCTTTACGATTTATAATTATAGTTTTATCAATAGGTGTTGTTTGTGCCTCACCTTGAATTTTATATCCTTGAGATTTTAATTGAGTTTTTGCTGCTTCAAATCTTTTTTTAGAACCTGTTCCGTTTATCAATTGTAATGAAATACTTGACTTTGGTTTTAATGTTGTTGAACTTGTTGTTATTTCATTTTTTGTACTATTTTTTGTTGTATTTGTATCTGTATCAGTTGTTTCTTCATTTTGTTCTGTATTATTTACAACTTGTAAAAACATTGTATTTATTAATTCTTTTGTTTTGATTGGATTTGCTATAAATACTGCGACTCCATTTGCATATTTTGCTTCTCCAGGTAATGCATTTGTTACCAAATTGTTTGTGTTAAATCCAAATAATGATGGAACATATCCTTTTGCTGTATTCCAATCTATATTTGTTTCTACCTCTTCTTGTGCAATCTTTAATAAATTATTAATTTTTGTAATATTTGTTGGTTTCATTAATTGTTTTAATAATATTTTTAAGAACTCTCTTTGTGTTCTCATTCTTCCTAAATCATTGTCTCCATAAGATACTGGGTATGATGTGTAATTATTATTATGTCTAAATCTTACTACGCCCTCTGCTTGTTCTCCATTTAATAGTTGTAAACCTTTTTTTACATGAATGTGTAGTGCTTGTGTTACATCATCATAATCCATATCGATTGGTACATCGAATTCTACTCCTCCAATTGCATCTACAAGATCTCTCAATGCTTTTGTATCAACTATTAAATAGTATCTTATATTTAATCCTGTTAATTCATTAACTTCTTTTAATGTGTCTTGTGCTCCACCATTAATGTATTTTGAATTAATTTTATCAGATGCTCTGGCTCTTTTTTCATCATCACCTGTAAATGTGTCTCTAGGAATTGATAGCATTGATGCTGACTGGTTTTTAGCAGAATATTTAACTACCATAATTGTATCTGTCATATTTTCGCTTTTTCCCATTACTAACAAATAAATATCTTGTAGCTCTTTTTCCTTTTCTGCACTACTTCCTATTACAGTTGTTACAATTCCTTTTAATCCTCCACCATTTTTTTGGACATGTATGAAGAAAATGATTCCTATAACAATAATTATTAACAATAGAGTTAATAAAACTTTTCTTAATGTATGTTTTTTGTTTTTCTTTTTATCTTCTTTTTTGTCTCGTTTTGATTTCTTTTTGGTTTTCTTTGTAGATTTTGTGTTTTCGTTATCTCTTACATATACCTCGATTTCATCATATTCTTTTTCTGATGATTTATTTTTTCTCTTATCTTTCATTTAATATTTCCACCTTGTTATAGAAATTATTTTTTGCTAATTGATGTAATTATACTTTCAACTGGATTTTTGTCAAATATTATCTTAGTAATAATTGAATTATTTACTTCTTTAATTAATGTTGGATTTTTTACTGTAACTCCAACCACTTTAACTATGCCTAGGGCAATATATACAATTATAATGGCATTTATTGCTCCAATTATTCCACCTCCAATTTTATCAAATTGTTTTATAACTGGCAATGATGTCAATAGGTTTGATATTTGTTTTATTACAAAAATTATTACACTTGATAATAGATAAAGTCCTATAAAAGATATTCCAATCATTATTTGCTTTGTTAATTCCTGTGCTGTTTGAGTTACCATTCCTCTTTTAGCATTATCAATTGTTTCTCCTGCTTGTTCGATGTATTTTTGAATATCATTTTTTGATTTATCTTCTTGCTTTTCTTTTGTTTTATCTTCTCCCAATATTGTTTTTACAATTGTTGATTGAATTGCTTCATCCATTTGAGTGTTTTTCATTAATAAACTTGCTACAGGCTTGCATAATGTCATAGCTATTATTATTGATAAAAATATTGCTGCTAGATTTATTAAACTTTTTATTAATCCAATTTTAATTCCTATTAGTATCGAAATTACTAATATTGCTACTATTATAAGATCTATAACCATACTTTTTCTCCTATATTGATAATATTTCAATTTTACTTTTATATATAATTGCTACGACGTTTTGAGCCATACTAATTTGTTTTATATTCCTAGATGTTTTGAAAGTTTTAATTAACCATCCTAATTTATTTATTATTTTGGCTTCATTTCCTGTTTCAGCTATTATTACATCTCCATAACAATTTATGTTTTTAATTGTTGATTTTAGCTGATTTATATTTTCTTTCTTTGTTTCTGGATCTATTATTTTTATTTCAAAATCATTATTCATTATTGATTTTGGGCTTTCTTCGACAATACATATCTTTCCATCTAAATTTATATCTGCAAATTTAGTTCTATCATTAAATCTATAGATTTCATTTTTATTTCCATTTTGATATAAATATGCTGCATTATCTGTTAAAACGATTAGTTTGTCTTTATAGTATTTTATATTTACAATTACTTCATCATTTTCTGGTAAATATGTATATATTATTGCATCTGTAGCTGAATTTTTGACTTTTGAAACATCTACTGTTTTTACCTTTGATTCTGTTGTTGTTCCACTAAAATTAAATTCTATAAAACTCATAAATTTCATATCATTTGATATTGTCATTTTGTTTGCATGTGTTGTCGAAAGATATATTTTAAATACTTCTGTTCCTGTTATATTGTACACAGATATTATTGATTTATAAGTCTTGTTTGTTAAAATTACTCCTACTGCTCCGTTTTCTGTTATTGTAAGACTTGTTATTTCATCATCTAACTTCTTTTCCCATTGTAGAGTATTTTTATATATCATATATAAGTTGTTTTTTTCTAAATCACCTATCAATAAATATTTTTTGTTTGTTGCGAAAATTGGATTTGTTACATTTATTGATATTTCTGTTTCTAATTTACCATTTTTATTATATATTTTTAACTGATTTTCTAAAATTGTTGCTACATAATCTTGATATGCAATTACTTTTATATTTTTATCTTGTTCATATTCTATCTTTGGCAAATCTTCTTCTTCTATACTTGTTCCTAGTATGTTCTTTTCTATCCAATATCTTGATTTTTCATCTCCAACATATAGTCCAAGTATTATAACTAATAGAATTCCTAATATAATTAATATTGTTCTAATTACTTGCTTTTTGCTAATTTTCATTAGTATCACCTTATTTTCTTTTTCTTCTAATTGTTGGAATAATTATTCCTGCCAATATCATTGACATTGGTAATATTAGAATTATTACTGCTACTACACCTTTTGCAAAACTTGCTGGCGCAGAAAATGTTACTGTTCCATTGTTTTTTCTTATTTTTATTGATGGTTGCCTATTTGTTAAATAAGCTACTGATCTTAATGCCATTTCTCTGTTATATAATTGTGCTATTGGCGTTGTGCTTTCTTGACCTGCAATTTTTAATTGTAGTCCTGATACGAAATTAGCTGTGCCAATTGCAACTAATCTCGATTTTTTATTATTTCCTACATCTTTTTCTATTACTTCTGCTAAATTAAAGGTTCCCTTTGGTGTATCACTATTTACTACATTAATGTCTGTTGTTGTCTTGTAATATGCTTCGCTTGTTGTTTTGGCTAAAATTTTAACATCTACATTTAATTTCTTTAATTCTTCATCTGGCTTATTTTCAATTCTTGTTGTTCCAAAAAAGTATACTTTTCCACTACTATATATGTCTTTTACTATTGGATGATATACTAGCATTGCTGAAAACATTGTTGGATTTCCTCCAACTAATTGATTTGAATTTGTTTCACATACAATTCCATTTCCAAACCTTATTCCATATTCATCTAATATTTTATTTATATTATCTTTTTTTCCATCTTCTTTAGTGTTTAATAAACTTGGATTTTGCATCCACATGATGCTTCCTCCATTTTTAATATATTTTTGAATTCTTGCTGTTTCTATGTCACTAAAGTCTGTTGTAGGATTTGAGATTATTAATAATTCACAATCTTCAGGTAATTCTTTATTTTGTAAATTTATTTCTATTACTTCATTAATATCATTTATTATAAATTGTCCAAATAATTCTAGAAGTTCTCCACTTTCAATTCCATATTCGTTTGATCCTGTTGTAAAATATATTTTTGGTTTATAATTAACTGTTACTGATTGAATAGCATTTGTTAATTTTTCTTCTGTTAAATCATATGATTTATTCTCTTCATTATCAGTAATTATCATTTCCATTGATGATATTACTTTATATTTTTTGTCTGGTCCTTCTATTGCTACTATTCTTCCATTTGATGTTGCTCCAAATTTTAATACTAAATCTGGCCTTTGATTTGAATTTACAATTATACAATTTATTTTATCATTTAATTCTTCACATTGTTTTCCTAAAATATATTCTGTTGAATTTTCGTCATATCCTATTAAATATATTTTTACATTTTGATCTATATTTTTAATTATTTCTTTACTTTTTTCTGATAAAGTATATAGCTTGCCTTTTGTTAAATCAGCTATTTTTGGATTTGTATTTGATGCTACTTTGTTTACAATAATAAACGCTAAAATTATAAGTATAATGAAAATTACTGTTGATAATGTTTTCATTAGCCATTTATTTTTGATTAATGATGTTATTTGTTTCATTATTCCTCCTATTTTATATTTTTGCGTCTTTGTATTATTATTATTGTAAATAGTAAAAACATTAATATGTAGCTTATTAGTAAAATATAATCTTTTAAACTGCTTATTCCATTATAAAATGAATTGAAGAATGCATCTAATGGTGAATAGTCTTTTAATGATATTACTAATTTAGGCAATGTTCCAAATGCTGTTAATATTCCTACTGACAATACTGCTGCTATTATTTGATTTTCTGTTAAGCTAGAGCAGAATAATCCAATAGATATATATACTAATGATAATAAAATGTAACCAATTAATACATTTATTGTTGTTATAAATTCTGGCTTTCCAAAATACATTAATATAAAATAATATACAAATGTTAATAATGCTGAAATTATTACTACTATTGATGCTCCTATGAATTTTCCTAATACTATTTCTCTTACGCTTATTGGAGCAGTTAGCAAAATTTGATCTGTTTTATTTTTTCTTTCTTCTGCGAATGTTCTCATTGTTAATATTGGTATTAATACTGATAAAACTGATACCGTGATTCCAAATAAATCTGAGAATGCGGAACTTTTGTATCTAAATATATCTGTAAAAAAGAATAATGAGCAAAATGTTAAAAACATTCCTATATATATCCATCCTATTGGTGATAGAAAATATGATTTTAGCTCTTTTTTTATGATTGCTATCATTATTTATTTCCTCCAGATTTTTTTCCTTTTTTACTTATTAATTTCAAAAATGCGTCTTCTAATGTTGTCTCGCTTTTTCTTAATTCAAATATTGTGATATCTTCTTTTGGAAATATGTCAAATATTTGCTTTCTTATATCTGTTTCACTATTTTCTGCTATTATTTCGTACAATATTGTATTATCTTCATTTACCTTTATTTTCTTGATTTCTCTTATTGATTGTAATTTAGATTGTATTTTTTCAATCTTATTATCAGGGTCTTCAACTGTTACTAATACACTGTTTTTGGTTAATGCCATATTTTCAATATTTTCTGGCGTGTCTTCTGCTATTATTTCACCTTTATTAATTATAATTATTCTTGAGCATATTGAACTTACTTCTGGTAATATGTGTGTACTCATTAATATTGTGTGCTTCTTCCCTAATGCTTTTATTAATTTTCTTATATCTGCAATTTGTTTTGGATCTAATCCAACTGTTGGCTCATCTAATATTAAAACTTTAGGATTTCCTACTAAAGCTCCTGCCAAACTTACTCTTTGTTTATATCCTCTTGAAAGATTTGAAATTAATTTGTTTTCTACTGATGATAATCCTGTTTGATTTATTACTTTATCTATTTCAATATTTTTTTCTTTTTTATCAACTCTTTTTAAGTCTGCTAAATATGTAATAAATTCTTTTACAGTAAAGTCCGGATATAATGCTGAATTTTCTGACATATACCCTATTTGTTTTTTTGCTTGTTTGGGTTGTTTTTGTATGTCATATCCATTTACATATATTTGTCCTTCTGTTGGCTCAATATATCCTGTTATCATATTCATTGTTGTTGTCTTTCCAGCACCATTTGGTCCCAGGAAGCCAACTATTTCATTTTCTTTTACTTCAAAATTCATTGATTTTATTACATCATTTTTATTATATCTTTTTGTTACGTTACATACCTTTATCAAAAGAAATTCCTCCACCTTAATGTGTATATGTAAATTATCATCAAAAATATATCATATTAGTGCTTTTATTTTCAACAAATTACATATTTTTTTACATAAAATACACATGTATAATTTTAAGTTTCCTTTTTTTATCTATAATTTAAAAAGATATCCCATTAATTTGGAATATCTTCTTTTGATTTCTCATTTTCTTTTTGTTTTTCAATCATTTTGGTTAGAGCGTTTTTTATTATTTTATATTGTTCTTCTCTAATTCCTGTTATAATTGAAATTCCAGGATGTTCATTATTATATATAGTTGCTTCCTTATCATTATGTATGCAATTATATAAAACATTATGATTTATTTTAACTCCTTGTTCTTTTAATATTTCAACCGTTTTCTTTGCTCTTTCAAACAAATCTGCACCTAAAATTAATCGTTGTTGTCTTCCTATTTCAGTCGGTATGCTTCTATTAAAATAACTCATATCATGCATTGGCTCAATGTTTCCATTTCTATTTGTTTTTATATAAGTTTCTAGACTTCCAACATAATATTCAAAATTAATTTTTTTATATTCTTCTTTATCAAATGGTTTTTGAAATATTTTTTCATAATTCCCTATTCCTATAGGATAATCTATTCTAGAATCTATTATTGGTATACTTCCACTTGCTCCTCCGATACATGCAGTATCAATTATCTCTGGATATATTAGTGCTAACCTTTGTGCAAATACTCCTGATGAAGAATATCCATTTAAAAATATTTTATCATTTATTTCAATATTTCTTTTTTCCTTTATAATTGCTTTAGAATTTTCTATTGTTTGCATTATCTTTAAATGTATATTTTTATCTTTTTTAAAACATTCTAATGATAATTGTTGCCAATATGGTCCTTCTTTTTCACTTGGCAGTATTGGTATCAATATTGGACTTTTACTTTTTGATAGTTCTAACAAATGTTTTGCTGTTTCAATTCCTTGTTTAAATAGTTCTTTCTTATTATTTGTTTCTAAATTATTAGATTCCATTATTAATGTTGAATTATTTTCTATATTCTTTGGTATGATTAATAAAAATGGTAATCCTTCTTGCAAATTTATACAAATTTCTTGCCCTAATATATTTTCTGTAAAATCCTTTCCTATTTCTATTTGTTCCATTATTTTAGCTAATTTTTTATTTAAAATAAATTTGTTAATTTTATTATTAGTGTCATGGATTACGCCTTCTCCCAATGACTTTAATTGCATTAAATTATTCTTATCAACTTCTAATATAGTTCTTTGACCTGATTTTATATTACTTATAGTTTGTAACAATAGCCTAAATTGTCCATCTTTATTTAATCTATCTCTATTCATTATTTCCAAAAACTTTGTTGAATACATTTTTCCTAAAATATATCTTATATTTAATTCTTTTGGTTCTTTTAACTCATTTTGTAATTTCATTGTTTCCTGTATATTCATTAATATAATATCATCTTGTATTATTTGTTTATTTAACTCTAATTCTTTTAATTGACTATCTGTTAAATTATTTAGGTAATTCTCAAATATTTTTTCTACACATTTGGGTACTACTTTACTATAGACGTTGTCTTTTTCAATCTTTGAAAAGCTCTGTGCTATTTGATTTACTGATTGAAATAAATCTTTAATATTTCCTTTTTTTATATTTATTTCAATATTTATATTTTCTTTAATTCCTAAACTTTCATAAAATTTTTTTGTTATTTCAATTATTTGTTTATCTGAAAATTGTGTCTGAAATTTTGGAAATTGTTCTTCGCTATTATTTAATATAATATTTTCAATATTTATACTTTTTCCTAGATTTCTTCCAATTTCTTTTAGATCATTAAAAATTTTTGGTACTTCATTTACTTTTGGCAAAGATTTTTGCTCTTTTTTTTGAAAAATTTTTCTTATGAATTCTATTATCCCCATTTGCTATCCTTCCTTTTATAGCAATTTATTAATTATAATTCTAACATTAAGATCTAAATTATACAATTAACATACAAAAAGACTTCACTTTGAAGTGAAGTCTTTTACTAATTTAATATAATTACTCTTTTACTTTTCTTGATATTGTATACCCCATTGCTGCTACTAAAGCTGTTAATGTGATTCCAACACCAATCATTCGTAATACATTATTAATATCTAGTCCAGTCTTAACCATTAAAACAACTGTTGCTTTATTATCTTTGCCTTTCTTTTCTTCTTCAGAATCAGTTTCGTCAAATCCAGCATCATTTTTTGTTTTATCAATTTCAACTTTATTTACTATATTTCCAAAGTTTTCTCTACCATTTTTCCATGTAA